>Ga0307517_10001648_pt1 | contig 36867 bp, 47 predicted proteins | sample 23_EM_MG_FD_194515 | JGI IMG/M metagenome (GOLD analysis project Ga0307517, IMG submission 194515) | Populus trichocarpa ectomycorrhiza microbial communities from riparian zone in the Pacific Northwest, United States - 23_EM | ecosystem: Host-associated > Plants > Roots > Unclassified | place...
ACTGCAGCATCTGCAGAGGAACGACGCCTTGGATGTCTACGGAACCTATCCGATCCACCAAAGGCCCAACAACGTCAAGGACGCTTTTGCCGAGGGAGTCCAGCATACTCAGTCCGTCCAATCCCATCCCCCATCTATCCCCTGGCCGAACTCATTTGCCCACAGACAGCCCATTGTTACAGGAACAAGCGTTCTTGCGATCAAATACAAGGACGGCATTATGATGGCTGCAGACAACCTCGGTGTGTAACCGAGATTTTCCCTCACCATCGCTCCTTATCAGCCCCCCAGCGTCGTACGGTTCTCTTGCGCGGTTCAGGGATGTTCAACGTCTTCATGCCGTTGGTAACCACACCGTTCTCGGTGCTTCCGGAGACATGTCCGACTTTCAGTACATCCAATCTTTGTTGGACGACCTCGTCATCGAGGAGTTTACCGAGCAAGATGAGCATACTCTTGGGCCGGCTGAAATCCATGAATACTTGTCCCAGTTGATGTATGCTCGGAGATCCAAGCTGAATCCTTTGTGGAACTCTCTGCTCGTTGGCGGGTATAAAGATGGGAAAAGGTAGGAAACATCCCAGCTTTCTTAGCTTGTGTCTTACCAGTTCATCTCGCGCCGTAGGTTCTTAGCTTATGTTGACCTCCTTGGGACGACGTATTCTGCATCCACCATCGCTACCGGCTATGGATCGTACATCGCCCAGCCTTTACTTCGTAAGGCGGTAGAGGGGCGTGAAGATACGCTCACCGAACGGGAAGCTCAAGCCATACTGGAGGAGAGTCTTCTCGTGTTGTTTTACCGTGACGCGCGGAGTTTGGATAAGGCGAGTCTTGCCAATCCTCATTGTTGCTGCTTGACTTACCTACTCACAGTACCAAATCGCCAAGGTCACCGAGAGTGGGGTGTCTATCTCGGAATCTATGACCCTAAAAACCTCGTGGTCGTTTGCTGAAGGCATTCGTGGCTATGGCGCTCAGACTCAGTAGACAGTGTGGAATTGTACAACCATATCACGGTGTGGCAATAAAAGAGGCAGTAATGAAACAAGCAGTTATGAGCCATCTATATCCATGGCATCGTCGCGAACGCCAATAATCTCTTCATGGACCACCATATTGTGTATCTCCTCCTTGGTAAAGGCGGTGGTGCCGCGGCGGAAACCATAGGTCCTCTCTTTCGTAACGCGTTCGTTCGGCTTCACAAAGTTCCGAAGCATATCGGTCTTGGTCGCAGTGATGACGCAAGCGTCTACGTTGGACCCAGAACCGAGGTCGTTGAAGATACCGGCCGAGATGGCGGCATTGACGATATCGAGGGCATCCTCTCGCTTGGTTAACGGGTCAGTCGGGTTTCTAGGCGTTGGACGATCTGACAAACCGTCATGTTCGGTTTCCACTGAGCTTCAAAAACTGCCATGGCCGCCAGACTCCCGGAGCCCATGGTTACGTATGGAAGTTTATCGGTCGACCCGTGAGGGTGTATCGTGAAGAGATGAGGGCCCGTGGCATCAACTCCTCCAAGGACTAGAGCAGCACCAACGTGACCTTGATACCTTGATGTAGATGTGAGGAGCCGTATGTGGTACGAACAGACGATTCACCGACCGGAATAGGTATTGCTTCAGCATAGTCATGGCAGTCACAACCCTTGGCTTTCGGCCGGTCGAGAGGCCATGGAGCTCCATGTTGCTGGAGATCATTGCCGTCGTGAACTCGGTATCTGCAGCTGTACCAGCACCACAGCATCGGATAGACTCTGTGATGTAATGAATCTGGAGGAGGTTATGGTCGATACAAGAAGGGAGTGATTAGTTACCAACCTTTTCGCAATTCTTGTCAGCAACGATGTCGCCTTCAGTCGCACGGGTGTCAGCACCCAGGATGATTCCGTCCTTGAAGAGACAGCCGACGATGGTAGTCCCTGTGCTGGTCGCCTTGGGAAGAGGGATTCCGCGATCTGCGAGGAAGTTGTTCCTGTCTGGAGCTGGAGAGTTTGTTCATTGGAATGTTTTGGACGGGGTCTGACCTGATCTGATTGGAAAAGTCGAAACCGACTGGGTTGTAGACCGTTGCAGCGGCAGCCATGGTGGTGTATAAGAAGGAGACGGATACACGCGTCGCGTTGATCGTGATCATCTCTCCATCGAACCCTCACCATCTCTGATAATGGAGAACTGGAACAAGCTCTCGTCCTCCATCGCCTCTCTCAACATCGGCCAGTCTGCCTCAAAGTTTGCAAAGGGCTTCAACTCGAATGTCCAGGCCGCGAAGGAGCGCCTTGGCCAGGTCAGCGTAGACGAGCTGACCGAGCTACCTCCAGGTCATCATCCAGATATCTAACCCTCAGATCGGTTGATCGCGTGCTAATCACCGTCTGTCCTTGCAGAATACAGAGAGCTTGAGGCTCGAGTCGATGCCCTTCGTTCCGCCCATGTCAACTTCCTCAAGTATGTCCTGATCTCCTTCAGATTTCCCTGATCACCCGACCGATCCCTCTTTCGATAGGATCGCAAGGGTTTATCAATTTGAAACCTACGATTATCCCACCCAGATCCAGGAGTCAATCGCTGATTTCTCTTCTGCTGTTGGCACAACCGTTACCAATTTCGCGGCTGCCAACCTCCAGGGAACCAACCTCCCGGCTCCTGCCCCTGTGGAACCAAAACCGATCCAGCACAAGACTCTCCCCCACGCTCTCTACAGGGCTTCCTTGATCTCGGTCACCGACCTCTCTGCAGCCTCCAAGGATGACAAGCTTACGTCTGCAATCACCGCGTATGGTACTGCCTGGGAGAAGATCGCTGCGGCCAGGCTCAATCACGATGAAACGATCAGGACTGCATTCCTGCAACCATGGCAACAGACTTTGGAGACAAACATCTCCGTCGCCATAAAGGCCCGCCAGGCCGTCCGTACCTCCCGACTCGAGCTTGATGCTGCTAAACAGGCGTAGGTCCATCCGATCTTCAAGATCGTGCTTATCGAATGATCGTTCAATGTCCACAGCTTGAAATCTGCTGGCCCTGCAAAGCAGGAGGCTGCTCGGATCGATGTTGAAAACGCCGAGGACGATCTGGTCCAAAAGACCGAGGTGGCTATCCAATTGATGAAAACTGTCTTGGACAACGTACGCGATGCCTGTTTACTCTTTTATGCTCCATACAAATCATCCCGTGATTTAGCCCGAGCCTATCAAGAACTTAAACGAGCTTATCAAGGCTCAAGTACGTGTCTCCCAGGTCTACGAGTTTCCATTCGCTCACGACATGAGTTCAGCTCCTGTTCCACGCCGCCACCGCTGAGGCTCTCTCCTCTGCACAGGGTGAGATTGAGGAGCTTGCTGTCTCTGCCGAGGGTGAATACAGGTGAAACGCGTTCAGCGAGCGTCTCTAACCCCCTGTGCTCATCCAGCGTCGTTCAGGAAGTCTCGCGACCACTGAGGTTCCACTCAGTCAGGACTGACCCGGATCGTAATTGTACTTGGGATTTCAATTCAACTTGTTTGTTTCTACGCATTGCAAATGTCTTCTTTACCCCATGATGACACATGAAATGAGATATCGGCACTGGTGTACGTGTGTGATGGTTTCGGCAGAGTCAGTAATCCTTATCTCCAACATTGCCCGTAATCGCCATGTCGGAACCAAAAGACCAGACGACCGTCACTCCACACAGCCAGCAACCGCTGGTCACCAGGACCTATCCGAGCACGGAGGAGCTTGAGAAGGTTATACTGTCATCAGCGGATGCCCAGAAACAGTGGGGCAAGGTTCCTCTCTCGGACCGGATTACCATTGCGAACAAGTTCATCGTAAGTGCAGCGATACGCCTTCTGCCGCTCGTGATATTCAACCTGCCCTACCGTCTTCGAGGATGAGTTCAGCAAGATGTCGAGCGAAATCCCAGAGGAGTTGACCCTACAGATGGGGAGGTGAACGCAAATACGATGCTCTACAGCCGTGGTGCTAAGCTTATCCCTTCATTTACAGGCCCATATCCCAAGCCCTGGGAGAGGTGCGAGGATTTTTAGATCGTGCGCGATACATGACATCCATCGCGGAACCCTGCCTTGCGGATGTTTCTCTCAAAGACACAGACAAGCCTGGCTTCAAACGATACATCAAACGTACCCCACTCGGCGTGGTTCTCGTCATCGCTCCCTGGAAGTCGGTATCTGTATCCCTCGGACGGAATCCTCGCGTCGATGCTAATAGCTCGCTTTCCTAGTTACCCTTATCTAGTCTCGATAAACGTCGTTCTGCCAGCGATCATCGCCGGAAACAGTGTGCTACTTAAACCATCACCCCAGACCCCCTTGACTGCAGAACGCTTTGCATTGGCTCTCACTCGTGCCGGTGTCCCGCCTGCCGTGATTCAGGTGGTTCACCTCTCCCCGAGACTGACCGAGTACGCCATCAAGCATCCAAAGGTGGACTTTGTGTCGTTCACAGGAAGTGTTACCGGTGGGAAGTTTGTCCAAGAGGTCGCCTCGCATGCCGATGGATTCAAGGGGGTTGCGCTCGAGGTAGGCTTTACTTGATGACCTTCAAACCTGTCCTAAATTAAAATCGTTCGTTCACAGCTCGGTGGGAAGGATCCCGCATATGTGAGGGCCGATGCAGACCTTGATTATACAGTTGCTGAGCTGGTAGACGGTACGCGCGAATGTTCTAAACGTGGTTTCTATCTTCTGAATATCCAAAGGTTCCTTTTTCAACTCTGGCCAGAGCTGTTGCGCCGTAGAGGTAGTTATCCGCACGTCCTACGTCCAAAAGATGAAGATACTCACCGACAACAGCGAATCTACGTTCATGAATCAGTATATGACGATTTTGTTCCGAAATTCGTTGACATCGTCAAGACCTACAAGCTCGGGGATCCGACTAAACCGGATACAAACCTTGGGCCAGTGGTCAGCCTTGCCAGCGCGGAAAGGATAAGGAAACAAGTCGAAGATGCTAGTACGTCGGAATTAGTTCGTCAACCACAAAGTTCCTGATTGGCTGTGTATGAAGTCAAAGCAGGGGCAAAGAAATTGATTGCGGAGGAAGGTTTCCCGGTTGCCAAACCGTGAGTTTTCGCAATAATCTGCGATGTCCCCAGTTGGTCGAAACTGAGTCTCAGAGGGACAACGTTTGTCGCCCCGCAAGTTTTGGTCGACGTAAACCACTGTAAGTCTCATTTTCTCGGACAAATCGCACCCTCACAAGCCTCCCCCTAGCAATGGAGGTCATGATGGTAGGTTTGATGGGATTCGAGCTCTAGTAAAGCTAAAGGCGCCTTACAGGAGGAGACTTTTGGGCCGGTCATTGGGATCCAGAAGGTGGGCGAGCCCACAGCTGAAGTTACAGCTGACGTGACTAAATTCTGACAGGTGCCTTCTGACGAAGAGGCGATCAGGCTTATGAACGACTCCCCCTATGGCCTCACCGCGTCCGTCTGGACTAAGGCCGATTCAAACCCTGAATCGGAACAGGCGTTCCTCCGAATCGTGGATGAACTTGAGACAGGGACAGTTTTTCTAAACAGGTTTGTGATGTCGATTGAGTGAGATTGGCGTATTTAATTCCCGCAGGTGTGATTCCCTGGATCCCGCCCTGGCATGGACTGGTGTCAAGAACAGTGGGAGGGGCATCACTCTGAGCAAGTTTGGTGCGTGCAGTTGTGCCGGACTTTTGGTTGCAGTGGCTGATACAGCAGGGATGAGGGTACGACCAGCTGACAAGGGCAAAATCGGTGCATATGAAGATACAGATCCAGTGATGGCGCGTAGAAGGAAAATAAGATGATATTGGAGTCATTAGACCTTGTATCTTCGGCCAGTCTTGTTGAAGAATGTCTGTAACACGTAAACCTGGAATCTGGGAAGGGCGTTGTGAGGAAGGGTCCATACAGGACTGTACACAACTTACACTGCCATTCCAACGATGCCAGCACACTCCAGGACCGCGTACCAAAATAGACGACTGGAAGAGCCGTTGGACCGACCGAAAACGCAGAAGAGGATAAACAGTGTACCTTTGTGTCGACTTGACAGTATAGAAACCGCGTGCCTCTCTGGTATGGAAACTGGATGACGGTCAGTATATGCAACAGGCCGGAGACGTGAGGGGTGGTTTACTATTTCTGGGTCCTCTTTATGTTCATTAGCATGCTATTGAGGCGGAATATGCTCTCTTCTAACGCTGTTGTCTGCTCAGCGATCTGCCCAGGTTTTGCTGGGGCTTCCCTCCGGGGCTCGCTCTCGACCATGATGTCAAAGTCGATTAGTTTTTCTGTCAAGGTTGACATGTCGTTTTCGAAACAGAACGAATATTCTCCGACAGTGTTTGCGGTCAAGACGTAGTCGCCCTGCCTCTCCCGTTGGCCATCGAGGATGATCTTGTCCTTGGGGTCTTTGACGTCAAAGTCGATGTCGAAGGAACCGCCAGATTGAACCTTGCCGAGAAGCGTGTCAATTAAAAGAGTATGTGAGTATATGCGGCTGGACGCACAGCGAAGTAGAACTGGAGAGGAGGGTCAGGAAACAGGACATGGGGATGTCGTGGTTGAAGACGTTACCCCGATTTTCTCGCTAGCCTTGTCGACGTCGACGTAGAAGCAAAGCCTCTCGTTGGGCGCGATTGCTGTGGTCAAGGCGGAGGCATGAACTCTGTTGACGAGAGAGAGGAGGGATGCGAGGGCGAGGGCAAGCCAGGAGGAGATCATGGAGGAAGAGATCGTTGCGCGTGCTCCTTGATCAACGACCACCACGACCGCCGACGTCGACCGTCGCCACACACGACCTGCTCGCCAACGATGATGGAGTCGTTTCAGCTATCGGACTGCCGCTCAACGTCACCCTCGTCCCCGACAGACCCCCGATGTCCAGAGCCCTCAACGGATGATCCAACCGTCCCAGAGGTCGAGCGGCAGCTCATGTCTTCCCCCTCCCCACTCACTCTCAAACACTCCTACGGGCCATCGCCATCTTTCACGTCACCGCCCAGTTATGCTTATCCTATCGCCTGGTCGCCTTTGTTCTACACGCCTTACGAATTCCAAACCTTCCGTCCTACTTTCGTTCCCTCCATATCTCCAGTCCTCAGATCGGACCAGACCAATCGTTATTCCCCAAATCGTGCCAACCAATCAACTCCATTCGTCCAGAGATTGCTGAATGCTAAGGCCCAGCCCAGCCCAAATGTACCGCCACTGCCCTCTTCTCCCCCTAGCATGACCTCTTGTGACTCAGACCCCAACTTCTTCGACGACTCTTCCCCACTATCGACTCCCCCATCATCCCCACCCTTCAAACGTTCTCTCCCGCTTCCAGAATCCCAAGGCGATAAATCGTCCCTGGCCTTGTCAATCGCAGATAAGGTCAAGCGCCATCGCCGTGCCGTCGTGTCATATCCCTTGTCGTCCGATAACTATGAAGAACTTACTCCTGTCAAACGCAAAGCTATCACCACTGACGATGGTTCCTACCGACCGCGAAAAATTGTTCGCAGAATGCCATCTCCTCCTACAGAAGACAGCGACTCTGATGACGATCACGACCGTGGTTCCTCCACCACAACTTGTGCTCAGACAGGCATATCTGCCTTTGACTATCCTTCCCGTTCCTTTCCACCCTATGTCCAGATTCACCCAGGCTTCCCTCTGTTCTATCGCCGTTTTCCGGTTAGCTCATTCCAGACAGCAAGGTATGCTTCGCATCCCCTAGTCTTGGAGTCTCTCACAGTATATTCGGATAGCAACAAAATACCTGGCGCGACCTTCAACGAACCCCGTTTTCTCTTGGACCTCTACACACCACGTTTCGTCAAAGGGACTGGAAGAGAGAAGGTCGGGTTGTGTCCCATCTGTGTTGAACCGGAAGAACGTGGTGGCCAGAACAAGAAGCTCTGGCTTTCTACCAAATTCTCCGCTTTCAAGTGGTGAGTGCTCGGCGACCCTACATGAGGATTCCTCTGACAGCTCTCGCAGAGTTTTTCTCTTATCAACGTTATGCATTCACTTCGTTGATGGCGCTCCTCTCGTAAGCTACCACATGCAATACAGCCACGGTTCGTCCAGTATCTCTCGACGAAACCTCTGGAAATTCACCCGCGTCGTAGGAATATCGGCCTTTTCTGCTGCTCCCTTTTCGCCTCCCATGATTTTTAGAACCAAACCCCGCAACCAAGTCACCAAACACGAACGATCGCAGATTACGGAGGGAAAATGTCATAAGTGTAGCAAGTGGATTCCCCTCGAGACAATCAAAGATGCCGACGTAAAGGTACGGTCTGTCTCCGTCGTCGTGATCGAAAACTCACCTACATTTTATGCAGGTTAAGGAAATCTTTTGGTCAGCATTTTGTTATGTTCCAGCGGCGACATTCCCGACTCATCTTCGTCAACCACAGGTGGAAGCACGCCGCTACTTGTCATCATGGATCCACAATCGAGGGGGAGTGCGATGTCTTTGTTGAGGATAACTTTTATCAGAAAATTGTACGGAACAGCTAATCTTGACACTCCGGACTTGTATGTACTTGTAACCCTCTCCCAACGCAGTTTGTAGCCATTATGTAGGAACTTCGTCCCCCCATGCCTTGATGGCCGAAATGTTGTACTAATAGATATGGTCTTCGTAGACGAGTTTAGGGATTATTCTCGCCTTTCCTGGTTCCAGCGTTTGTGTACGTACTGGATGCTTTGTTCGAATTCATCCAGACCCGTTCCAGGTTTGGCCAACGTTCGACGATTCGAGTCTAGATCTGGGGTAAGATCGTGAGACGTAGAGGAGATATCTTGAATGGTCGCACAACCAATCGAGGATCACTGGCGGTGTGCCTAAGGGTGTATCAAGTACTCGCGGAGGGATTACTCGTCAACTACCGTTGCCGCAGGACCCGTCCAAAGTGATCCGGTCAGCTTATACACATGTTTTTGCTTTCATTATGAGTTTCGTTTCGTCTTAGCGTAAAAACCAATTGAGTTAAGGAGCCCCAATAAATAGGTTGAGAAAGGTGTAAGTAGGGACGGGGGGGATACAAGCCGAAACCAGCAACTTGTAAAGTTCTTATCTCTGTCCGCCCCTCTTCCTTAAGCCTGTTTCGTTGCCTCCATAATACGAGAGAACAGGGAGTCGGGGTTCGCCATCAAAGCCTTGGGGCTGTCAAACTCGGCGGGGGTACCCTCATCCATAACCAAAACGTAGTCGCACTCCTTCAAGACTTGGTCGCTGAGACGATGCATGACGGAAAGGATCGTGGCTCCAGGGCAGTTAGCGCGCATGGTCTTCTGCAGGAAGGCATCGGCACCGGCGTCAACAGAGGCAGTGGCCTCATCCAGCAACAGGATTTTTGGGCTGCGAAGGATGGCACCGGCCAAGCACAAGAGTTGACGTTGGCCAACGGAGTAGTTGGAGCCGTTGTCAGCGACGACAGTGTCGAGCTTGTCCTCCTGGTTGGAGACAAAGTCTTTGAGGCCAACCAACTCGAGAGCATGCCAGAGGGAAGTGTCGTCGTAGCGACCCTCGAAATCCAAGGCGGTGCGGACGGTTCCAGAGAAGATGAACGGATCTAATAACGTGGGTTAGCCACCGTAGGACATGACAGAAGGGGGATGGAAGTACTTTGAGGGATCAGTTCCATACCGCGACGGAGAGTGTGAACGCCAAGCTTGGAGATATCTTCACCATCAACCAAAACACTGCCCTTACCCATCTCCAACAGCCTGAGCAAGACCGAGAGCAATGTACTCTTCCCGGATCCGGTACGGCCAACGATGAACACAGTGACACCGGGCTGGATGCGGATGTTGACGCTCTTGAGAACGGGTTTCTCGGGGCGGCTGGGGTAGGCAGCCTCAACACCCTCAAAGATGATCTCACCACGGGATGGCCAGGCACCTTCAGCAGGGTCGGTGGGCAAATGGGGGGCAGCATCCTTGGGAAGTTTCTCGGCGTACTCCTGAAGACGCTCGACGGAGCTCATCTCGGACTCGATGGTAGCGGCGGCCTTGACCAAAAGGTTCATGATGTAGGTAAGTGCAGTGGCGTAGGCCAGGGCGGAACCAAACTGGGAGGTGTTCATGACCTTGGAGGTCTTTCCGAGCATAGCGATAGTGAGCACAACCAAAGCGGAGAGGAGTTCCATGTAGAGGGTGAGCCAGATCTCAGCGGTGTTGCGGAGGTACACGGGCTTATTGCTGTCATCAATCAAGTGGGCAGCGCCGCCGGCAAAGTCGTTTTCACGCTTGAAGGCGGCGATGGTGGGGATTCCGTCGAGAGTCTCGTTGACCGTGGACTGGAGGGGAGACCTCATGCGGGATTCGAGACGCTTCAACTCACGGAGAGTAGCACGATAGAAGCGGAGGAGGAACCAGTAGATGATGAATATGGGGGCCAAAACACCGAGGATAACTGGGGAGCTGCGACCGAGGATAGCAACGGCAGATATCAAGGAGCCGAAACCAGCGATGGCCTGGAAGATCTGGGGCATGAGGCGCTGGTCAATGGATTCCATATCCTTGGAGAACCGATTGATAACGCGACCAGCGGGGTTGGCGTGGAACCATCCCATGGGAGCGCCAATGACCCCAGAGAAAGCCTTGTTGTGGAAGGTACGGGCAGCAGCGAGGACGCAGAAGAAGATAAAGGTATTGACGATGATCAACAAGACAGCAGTGGCGACACCAATGCCGTCATATATGCCGAACCAGAACTCGATCTTCTGTTGGAACTGGTTCGCAGTCCACCAGTTGAGCCACTGATTCATCATGACGGCACCGGCCTGCTGGGAGACGATGGAGAGGATTAGAGCGACGATGGTCTTCCATCCACCGGAAGCCCTGATGTAAGACCACCAGGTAGAGCCACGGATGGCGCCAGTGGTAACATCCTCTTCAGCAACAATGTTTCCGGTGGGAGCGTCCTCGGCCTTAGCGGCCTTCTTGGGCACAGTAGCTGCCTGCTCGCCGGACTTCTTGTCAGCCTTCTCGGTGCGCTTATCGACGGCGTCGACCATCTTGCGAAGCTGGCCGTTCTGGCGATGGAGTTGAGCATAGGATCCCTGTTCGGCAATGGTACCATTGTTCAAGACGATGATATGGTCGACCTGTGGAAGGAAGCTGAGAGCCTGGGTGATCAATACACGGGTCTTGCCGTGGAGTGCGTCGAGGAAGCATTCTTGGAAGACGGTGCGCCCAACGCGCGGGTCGAGGGCAGCGAGGGGGTCATCCAACAAGTAGATGTCGGCGTCGGCGTAGATAGCACGAGCCAAGGAAAGACGGGCCTTTTGTCCACCGGACAAGTTGGCACCACGCTCGACGATCTCACTGGCAACACCGTTAGGGAGACGCTCGAGGTCGGCGGCGAAGGAAGCGGCGCCTATGGCACGCTTGAGACGTTGGGTATCCATGGGCTTGCCGAAGGTGATATTCTCCTGGACGGTGGAGGACTGGATCCATGCTAGCTGGGGGCAGTAGGCGATGGAACCATTAGCAACGACCTATGAGGGCGATTAGCAACCGTTCGAGATGTGATATGGGTGTACTTTACCTTTCCAGAAACACAGTTCATCTGGCCGAGGATAGCAGCAAAGAGGGAGCTCTTTCCACAACCGACGGGTCCGACAATGGCAGTCAGGCTACCCTTCTTTATGGACAAGTTGATATCGTGGATGAAAGCCTTGGGCTTCTCGGTGTTGTCAGCAGCAGCAGCAGCAGGGGCATCGTCCTTCTTAGCCCACTCGAAAGCTCCATTGGAGATGCGGATGGTATCGGTATTAACCGGGTGTGCATCAGAGGAAACTGGGGCGGCTTCAGAGGCCATCAAGAAGGTATAGATGCGGCCCCAGGAAGCAGCAGCGATGGCGCAAGCACTGAGGTACAGCTGAGAATGGTACCCTCGGGGACAGTTGTGACGAACATACCTGAGGAGTTGGGGGAGGGCAATCAAAGGCTCAACCAACATGGAGAAGAAGGAAATAGCGGGAAAGACACGAGCAGCAGTGATTCCACCCATGTTCTTACCGAACATTGACAGGGCAGCAATGGGAACCAATGTGTTGGCCATCTGACCGACAATGACGAAGACGGTGACACCGGTGTTGAAAGTCCTCAAATACTTGAGCTGGGCCTGGCGAACGACCTCGAGGCGCTGGAGGAAGATACCTTCCCAACCACGAACCTTGATCAAGGTCATACCCTCCATGATCTCCTTGATCATCTTCATGCGTTTGTCGCCGAAACGAGCAAACATGGGAGCAGAGGTGCGGAAGAAGAGAGGAACAACGAGGATGAGGACAAGGAGGGTACCGAACAGAACACCAACACCAGCCCAGACAGAGACGCCAAGAACGCGGTAGAGGAGGTAGACGGTTACACCGAGTTGGATGGGGATGGACCAGGTAAGGTTACCGAGCTCAATCGCCTTGGAGACGGCCTCGGCGTCGACATTGACAAGGTTCAGGATGTACCCCTTCTCAAACCTTCCAACGCCCTGGGGACCGAGACGCAAGGACTTCTTGTACACAGCGCCGATAAGAGCGGTCTTGACATTGAGGGCGGTGCTCTTGATCATGTTCTCGGAGGTACGGCCGAAGATGGTCTGGAAAATCTTGGTGGCGAACAAAGAGAGAGCAAGAACCCAGAGAGTGGGAGTGAACAGAGGGACGCCACCGGTGATCTGCTTGATGGCATCGTCGTACGCCTTTGCGCCGTCGGGGGTATTGGGGCGTTCGGGGGCACTGGCAGCGATGATCAACTGCTGGATGAGGATGGGACAGAATAAACCCATGACGATGGAAAGGAACCAGAGGAGAGCAGAGACGAGGCTAAGAAGGAGTGAGGCGAGTATCAGAAATCAAGTGAGGAAGTGGCTTACAAGAACTTGCGGGCGTGAGTCATCATGGAACCCCAGAGGCGAGGAAGATCCTTGCTTGGCTGCTTGCAGAAAGAGGCATACTCAGCCCAGAATTGAGTGACCCAACTGTCGATATGAGCGGAAGAGTCGTTGGGATTGAGGTTGTAGAGGTCGTCCTTGGTGAGAGGCTTCTTGGAACCCTTCCACATGAGGTTAGTCATCCAGGAGACGAAGACGTAGCTGAAAGGGTTGGGATTGACGGTGTAAACATCGGGTTTATCCTGGGCTTTTTCGGTCTTCTTGGAGATACCGGTCTCGAGGTCAATGTCATCAAAGTCCTTGTGGGTGGGTTGGAACTCAGGCTCGGAGTAGGAAGAGTCGACGGTCTCGGTGGTAACGGTGGAGGCAGATGAGAAACGGGAAGGAGCAGAATCACCTGGATGGGAGCGAAAAAGAGGATGAGAATAAGATAAAGCAGGGAGCGGTGAAACTGACCAGCGATGTGGGAGGCGATGACCTCGGCGCTGACATTGTCCTCGAAAAGGCGGGTGATGTCCTCGTCGTACTCATACCTCTCCTGGAGCCAGAAGTAGAGCTGAGCGGTGGTAACGGAGCTGAGGCCAGCGAGCATCAATGGAAGGTAGGTGGGAACTGAAGAGGAGGCGGGTAAGGACAAGAGGGTGGTGACGTGAGAAGCGATCTCGAGAGCAATCCTGGAGCGGAGGGAGATCTCCATGATGGAGGAGGGTCGGACGGGAGGAGGGTAGGTGGGTGTGGTACCAAATCGAGGGGAGAAAGACTCGGTAGGACGAGTGGGAGTGGATTCCGGGGAGTAGACGGCAATAGTTGGAAGCTCGGGAATGGGAGGGAAAGTGGAGGAGTGGAAGGCGGAGAGGGACATAGAAGGCATGGAGGTGATGCGAGCAGTTCCTGGCTGATGAGCAGATGGTGGAGAGAGGCCTGTGGAGGCAAGGGGGAATCTTGTGCTATCCAGGACAGGGCGGGTCCTGCGAGAAGAGCGTCTGGCCTCCCAACGTTCTTCAGCGATGGAGCGAAGAGCGGAGACGTCGATGTCACCATCGTCGTCAACGGGCATCTCTGTGAGCTGCTTAGCAAACGAGATCATTGCGGACAGAGGTTCAGGGAAAGAGGGGCAGGTCAGGAGGACCTCCCTAGCAGCCTTGAGGAAAGCCAACTCATCAACCTTGGAGAGACTGGTGAAGAAGAGGGCCAAACGAGAGCTGATGGAAGAAGAGACGAGCTTGACGGAGATAAGGGAGTAGGAAGAAAGAGCGATGATCAAGGTGGATTCGACTGTGGTAAGATCGACCCAGAAGCCGTTGATCTGCACGAGTTTATCGGAGGCAGACATTATGAAGACAGTCGTAACAAAAAGGGATTAAAAATGGGGCGTGTCGTAAGTTGGTTGCAAGAACAGGCGACCGGCGTCCGGGGTCGATAATCGTCAAGATTAATCGAAAAGGGCTGGAGAGATTGGGGGTTAGAGAAGAGGACAGAAGGGTGGGAGATACTCACGGGACGAAAACGAAGGGTGGGCTTGGTGGCACCGAAAGCACAAGGGGCAAGAAATGGGAGATGGGGGACTTTTAAGTGAGCAACATTGTTGCCGGAGTGATGGATCAGCCAGTCATCAGGTATAGCCATCGTCTGATGAAACGGTTCAGAGGCGTCTAAATGTTTGTTTTATCACGACCTGGGCGGTGAGGGAATGGGAATGGATTGCGAGAGTTCTGGAGCCCCGGACGCGGGGAAAGAGGCAGGCGGAGTAGGGTGGTCGGGGGTTGGAGGAGAGGAAGAAGACGGAGGAAGAGGAGGAGGAGGAGAAGGAGGAGAGAGAGAGAGAACGGGGAGCGGGAGCATCTCCGATCAAGATCACGGCTGAGGTCGGCCAGTGTTCCACCCCCCTCGGCGAGCCTCTGCGGTCTGCGGCGACGTTCTCTCGTCAATCTGCCCACCGACCACCCACTGCTGTCCTCGCTTCAGGCACTTGAGGGAGATCTCGCCTCACCTGTTGGCCCCGATCACCCCTTTACCGCACGTGACACGCTAGCATCCCCCTCATGCTGGCCCTCATCAGGAAGAAGGCTGCTGCTCCCTCGCCCTTGAAACTCGCCCGGAGATGGCTTAGCTGGCAGGTCTCCTATATCTTCACGCCCGCCCCATAAAGCCTGACACTCCCCCAAGCCCCTCCGGAAACTCCCTTGACCCCTCCGGCCCTCCAACCGCTGCTGCCGAGCCCCAGTGGGCCGCCGCCACCGTCCATGGCCGTTCTCTGCATCTCCCATACCAGCATCCGAGGACGCACAACATCCCGGTCGCCATGATCCATTTCCGGTCCTACTTCCCCTCCCTTCTCGACCAGTTCACCCATTTCGCTTCCCACTCCGCGTCCGCCCTCGCCATTCCGATCTCCCGTCCAGTCGCTTTACCGACACAGCGCTCTCTGTGGACCGTTCTCAAAGGCCCATTCGCCCACAAAAAGAAGCAAGAAAACTTTGAGCGCAAAGTCCACAAGCGCGCGATCAAGGCGTGGGACGCGGACCCCGAGGTCATCGCGCGCTGGGTAAAATATCTCGAAAACCACGCAATGGGTGGCGTCGGTATGCGCGTCATCAAGTGGGAGAGGGCAAAGGTTGGAGTTGGCAGGGACAGGCTGGAGCACGTCAAGGGCCAGATGCGGCTGGGACCGACGACAAGCTCGGACAGGGTCAAGGCGCTCGGTGAAAAGATTGTTCAGCAAGAGCTTGCCAGCAACCCTGCCCATGCATAGGCTCGCCGCGTTAGATTACATTCTCAGTATACCGTAGTGCACAAGTAATAGCTGCAACGCCCTGTCCCCGCCGCCCCCCATTCACCCTCAGGCGGTCCGGCGATTGCCGCCACAGGTTCAACATGTCCAGCTACGAAAACGATCCGTTCTACCTCAGGTAAGACTCCCTGGCTGTGCCGCACAACCCAGCGCATGGGCAAAAGAACTCATCTTCGGTTCTTTTGCCCACCATGTAAAGATACTAGTAAGCATAACCATTGCTGTTTGGTCCGTTAACCGTTTCTCACCTTCACCGCCCCCCAGCACTGGACATTCCGGAAAACACGGCCACGAGTTCCTCGAATTCGAATACAGTCATGGACGACTTCGTTACGCCAACAACTCCAACTACCGCAACGACAGTCTCATCAGGAAAGAAAGTACGCGTCATCCGTCTCCCCCTCGCCCCGCCCTCCTTCTCATCGCCACATTCCCTTAGTGTGGGTCGGACCACTGATCGTGAAGGAGCTCAAGAGGATTGTGGAGTCCAGCGAAATCACAAAGTCCGTAAAACCCTGAAGGCCGTTGACCGTAAATCTGATCTCCGTCGCCCGCATAAAGGGAAGATGACACGAATTGGCCAAAAAAGAACATCGTTGGGAAACAAGAGCTCGAAATCCGGGTTGGGAACGATCACATCGCCTTTGAGGTAAGGATACTAGACGTTGCCTGGTATGGCGCCGTGGATCGCTGACGAAACATGGCATACAGACCGCGAAGATTGGTTCATTGGTCGACATCCAGGACAGCGAAGATCCGGAAGGTCTTCGCGTTTTCTATTATCTCGTACAAGACCTCAAGGCAAGTTTTTTTCACGTCCGGACCGCGCGTCTTCCGCTGAGCGTCCTCTGCAGTGCCTTATCTTTTCCCTCATTTCCCTCCACTTCAAGATCAAGCCCATCTAGATGGGCGCTGGGCTTTGCTTGTTCTCCTAGTAGGGACCACCGTCCACGTATGTAACCTGTGCTGCAGTATAGCCACGGATCGCGAATGGACGTATTTGTACAGCCTCAGCTGCCGTTTTTGTCGATTCATTGCAGAGCATGGTCTCTTTCAGCCGATAACAGGGCTGCTGACGCCTGGCCGACTCATCTAGAATCGCCACATGCTGTCGTCTCTCCCTCCATCCTACGCCCGCCGGGTATAAAACATGGTGTCCCTCTCCGCCGTCCTCTCCTCCCTCTCCCCCCGCCGCAACCTCCCCGCCATGGTTTCCGTCCCCGCCAGAAGGCTCTTTTCCAAGGAGGAAACCCCGCACACCGCCTCCCCCACCCCTCCCTCCCCCGTGCCGCCCCCGCCCGCCCTGATCACTTCCCCCCCTCCCCAGCTCAAGCCAGAAACGCCCCCACTCCCTCAGAACGAGGTCTCGAGCCCAGACTCGCCCGACGGCTCTGGGGATGATGACTTCCTCGCAGAGATATTCTCCGATAGCGACGACGACAGTGACAGCGATTCCGACGAAGACCGGCGGACGTTTCCCAAGTTTGACTACGACGCTCGCTTCCGTCCCCTTGAGAACCTGGACCTGTCGGCTTCGCCGGACCCAGACCCTGAGGCTGAGCTCTGTTACGTCCTTGACGATTTTGGGCCCGAAAACATCAAGAGTTGGTGTCTCCCCGATTTTGTCTCAGCGGAGGTCTTTGCAATCGTCAAGGGCGGAGAACCGGTCGATTTCATCACAGAGTTCAACGAATTCTTCTGGCGTAGGCGGGTTTTCCAAGCATCGTGATCGATTGTGCTGAGTGAACCAGTCGTTAGGGTGCATCGCACGGGCAAAGCTGGCGTCGTCCCTGCGTTCAATATAGAAGGACAGTTCGAGAGAGAAGCTAGGCATAACAAGGAAGCTAATGAAAAGGTATGTACACCCGCATCACTGGTCCTCAGATGCACCGCCGACGCGTGCTTCCACAGCAATCGCACCAGAGGGCTCCCTCCAAACGAGCGTTCAAGGACCACAACACCACCCACGATGCAGATCTGCTGACGGCTGTGTTTGTGGAAGACGAATCCAACGAACGACCGCGAAACCCGAGATCTGTGGGTTTCAAATCGATTGTACCACAGAAGGTGTTCCGATATGTCGCCCCCGATTATACCCCCACCGGAAAGGAGTCTAGTGAACCGGTGTCTTGGATTGAGGGCTGGGTGGAGGTCGTCTGTCCAGAAGACGAGGGTTTGGAGAACGCGGACGCCTGGCGTCCTGGTCGTGGCCGTGGGATCCGGCACGGTGGATTCAGGAGGTTTAGAATGTAATCTTGGGATTAAACTATATTTTCTTCTTCGGACGGCATCTCACCCTGTATGTTCATCGGTTCGTCGTTACCCTCTGTAGCTCTTAATTTGCTTTGTTGTACTGTGGCTTTCCAGCAACGTGACGGAAGAGACGCGCGTGTCACGAGGGTTATGCGTGATTTCCGCGTGGCCAGACTCGAACCAAAACCGGAACGGATTGTCCTTGTTTGTCCCATCCCTCAAAAGCATCACCCCCGCTCGAGTCCCCGCCGTCCTCCGCCTTCCGCCCCCAGCTGGCCGCCTTCCGACCCTCTCGACACCACAGTTCGTGGCCGTGACCGACGACGGTTACCAGTGCTCATCGACAACCACGGATCCTCTCCCGCCACCCTCTCAGCCCCCCGAGCCATGCAGCACACCTTCGGTGGCAAGTACAGAATCGAAGAAGCAATCGCAAATGGCGGTTGTGGTGCGCCATTTTCATCCTTGTTTCCCCCCACGCCTCACCGTCGTCTCTGTCCCACTCTAGGTTCAGTATACCTCGGAACGCATACAGTGGCCGGCAAGGAGGTCGCCATCAAACTCCAGCCCACCGTTCCCCGCAACAGCCCCATCCGACAGGAATCAAAGATATACAAAACCCTCTCCGGATCCCCTGGTATACCCTGGATTATGTGGTCCGGCAAACATGGAGATTTCGACGTCATGATCCTTGACCTGCTCGGCCCCTCACTAGAAGACCTCTTCAAGATGTGCAACAAGCATTTTTCCCTCAAGACCGTCCTCCTCATCGCGGACCAATTGGTAAGCCCCTCCCCTCTTACACACGTACACACTACGGCTCCTTCGACGTCACCCGCGTGATACTTCCTTTTTGGGCGGCGTTAACCCGGCCTCCTTGTCCACTCCCAGCTGGAACGTATAGAATTCATCCACTCTCGCGATTTGGTCCACAGAGACGTCAAACCCGCAAATTTCGTCATGGGTGTCGACAAATCATCCTCGGTGATCAACGTAATTGACTTCGGGCTGGCCAAGAAGTTCAGAGACCCGCGGACCACTATGCACATCCCATATCAACAAGATGAACAGCATAGAGTTGGAACCTCACTTTTCGCGTCAATACATACCCACAACAGCATCGGTAAGCCAAATCACCCCCATCGCTCTTCCGGTCGCCCTAACCCCCCTGTAGAGTGTTCACGACGCGATGACCTCGAGTCCCTAGCTTATATGCTTATTTATTTCATTCGAGGAAACCTCCCCTGGCGGCGTCTACGTGGAGAAACCGTTGCGGAGACGTGGGACATCATCCGTGATAAGAAACTCGAGACCGAGCAACTCCTGACCGTTGGCCTTCCCGAAGAGTTCGACATCTTTTACAAGTACACCAGGAGTCTCGATTTCGATGATCTCCCGGACTATGATGGGCTCAGAAACCTGTTCCGAGGTCTTGCCACAAAGCATGGCATAGAATACGACTTCAAGTTTGATTGGGTTAGCGGAAGGCCGAAGAAGACGAGGAAACGTCATTGTGCCGCGTGCCATGCCAAACACCAGTCAGCATGATACGAGGCGTTCGCCAACTACACGAACGGTTGGTTGTATACTATATAATAACCGGTCAGCCCCCCGCGCGTTCGTCCCGCTGAACGACCCTAACCCCTCCTATCTAGGCACTGAGATGCCGTTCCCATGCTTGGTTCCTTCCTGCAAAACGGTTCACGATTAATGCTAAATGCGTTTATGACGGCTCGTCTGTGCGGAAGATTATCCGATCCCCTCTATTCACTAGTCGTTCGTTATCGATAACGCTACGAATGGAAGTCGGGTCCTAGTTCCTTCGGGACCCCCTTCCCTCTTCTCTCTGGAAGATCCGGAGACCGTGGCGTTTACGTGGGTTTTTGGCACCCACCTGTGTCTTTCTCGTCAGCTGTTTGATGTGTATGGTCATTAGATTAGGTTGTCGCCCCGGTTCCTTATAATTTGTACATGATTCTGTTGTTTTCACATTCCGCCTCACTGACGCATCCTCGTGTTTTCAGCATGTCTTTTTTGTTCCCATACCACTTGATCAATCAAATCCACTCGACCGTCCAACGTTAGCAATCACTTCTACCGCCCACGCTCTCTGTCCCCGGTTTTCGGGGGTTTTTTTTCTCTCTCGCCGATTCATATCTGCCCAGCGAGACCATCCATTCCGCTGAATTTTACGACGATGCCGATCATCAGATAGGTGATCGAGCCCCTCATCACCTGCAAGACTGAGGAGAGGAACGACTATGGGGGTGAAGGGGGCCGACACTTGGTCAGCATCCGAATACAACAAAGCTGCTCCCTTTGTATACTCAACGGAGCACACTACGCCGATACTCACACTCCTCGATCCTAAACCCGGAGAAAAGATAATCGATTTCGGATGTGGTACTGGTGAGGTCGCTCTCGGCCTCTCAGAAGCCGTTGGCGATGTCGGTGTTGTTGTGGGTATAGACTCTAGTCAGAATATGGTGAACATTATGACGCCTCCAGCGAGGGGTTCCTTATCAGCAGCTACAGATTAACAAGGCCAAGGAAAACGGGTTGGAAAATGCCCATGTCCAAGATATCCAGGCACTGAACGACGAGTTCACATCCGAGCTTTTAATTAAGTACGGGGAATTCGATAAAGTTTTCAGCAACGCCGTTCTCCACTGGTGCAAACGGGATCCGGTCGGTGTTATCCGTAGCATTAAGAAGGTCCTGAAGCCAGGTGGAATCTTCGCTACAGAGTTTGGGGGGTGGGGCAACTGTATCGGTGGGGTAGGTTCTACTTCCTCGTGTGATCACGCCTGACAGTGCACAGGCGTACGCTCCGCTTTGCACTCGGCGTTGCGCAGGAGGGGTTATGATCCCACCGCGAGAGATCCTTGGTATTTCCCATCGACGGAATCCTACTCAAAGGTAAAATCCTCCGACGTTTGTGCCTTTTGTATTGACGTTGATCTGACGCAATGAAACAGCTTCTGGCATCCGAAGGGTTTGAAGTAGTTAATATTTCTCTCGTTCCGCGGCAGACGCTATTGCCAGGACATATCCTGGAATGGTTGCGCTTGTTCACCAAGAACACGACATTCTTCCAAGGCATTGATCTGGACGAAATGGAGGCGATATTTGGAGAAGTTGCCGACGTTTGTGAGGTTGATGCCAGGGATGTAAATAGCGACAGGTGGATGTTGATGTATGTGAGACTCCGGGTGCTAGCTAAACGTACAGTGTAGGACCTTGTGCTCAATTAGAAATGCTACGATTCTCGAAGAAGCACAAAAATGGGCCCTGCAAGTGACTATGCGGCCCGGTCGCACAAAATCTCATTAGGTATCTGGGCCGGATGGCCGCTCGGAATGCGGTGAGTGAGGGTGTGGAGGGGGAAACACGTCGGCGCCAGCGTGATGGTCACTCAAGCTGGCGGTACGCCAATGGTCAGGTGGGTATCTGGACCGGGTCTTCTTCAATCCACGGTCAGGATGAACATTAGGTAGACGTAAATGTTGTGCTTTGCGCTAATTCCACAAAAATCGACAATTAAGAGAACACACGTTGAACCTATGGTAGGAACCTCTCTCCAGCTGCGGCCTGTTGCAACTGCGCGAGCAAGCCACCCACGGAAGCTCCGTCCCTCGAGGTCCACCATGTATTCTCCCCTTCCTTGGTGTGCTCCCATGCAATCCTGGCGTCGCAGGAGTTGTGTGGAGCGCGGAAAGCTGGAGCCTTGAGCAAGGTGATGCGTGTCCAAATTGAGGTATCTTCCATCAACTCTATTACGTGCCGCAACCACTGCAGGTAAGGCTCCGGGTCGATGTCCATGACATAAGAGGTAGGCTGGAGCGAGATGGATTGGACTGTAGGGGGGAGTTTGTCAAGCGACGGGGCAAGACGGTGGCCCGTGACGTGTAGGTGAGGGACGGAAGGTGAGACCGAAAACAGTCGGCCGAGGATATCCCCGTTGTCAATGTTCGCAAGTTGCAATCGCCTTAGACGTGGGGAAATCGGGAGGGACTCTGGGAGGACTGGAGTGGGTGATGTCCTGTCACTCCTTTCTGAGGAGACAAGAGAGAGGTCTGCAATGGAAGGAAAGCTGATGGGTGGAAGCAGTTGGAGAGAGAAGCAGGATGAAACTATGGTGAGAGACGAAAGTGAGGCAGCGTTTGAGTGTAAGTAAGATGTTGGAGATCATCGTGGCTGTGGTGTCTAGATGTGGAGGTGTGCGCATCGTATTGGTGCCGTCACGGCGGGGTGGGTCGCCATCCGAGATGAAAAGATAGATGATGGGACTCGTCTCCCCACGTTTGAAAAGGTGGTAGAAACAGTGGACTTTGGCGATGCCACAGATAGCCACCGACTGGTAGCGGACGGATTTGGATGTCTCGTGTATATATTTGGAGGTGAGAGACAGGGAACACCCAGTCGAACCGCCATCCCGGCAGGCGTAAGAGAAGATGTGGGACCATGTCTCTGCTGGGCAACGGTCCATGGTGGCTGGAGGAACGAGGTTGTTGTTTGGCAAAAGCTTTGGGACCAAACAAACGATTGATGGGATCCGACTCTTGATCCAAACCTGTAAATTCCTGGTAAATACGAGTGCTCGGTCGACGGTCCAGCATGCTGTACTTGGCTTGCCAGCTCGAATGCCCACGTGCGGGGAGCAGGGAGCATAAAGAGGAGGAGGGGTTTATGACATCACTCACTCCATCCCAACCATGACCTCCATCCTCTCCTCAATTTCGCACCACATCGCGGCCATGGCCAACAGAGAGATCCAGCCTGGCAACAAGTTCCCCACCAACGCAGCGGTCAAGGAAGACAATCCGGAGCGGACTTTCCACATCACCGAGCTCACAGGCAGAAACGTCTTCGTATGGCATTTGCGGCTACACAAGAGTAAAATGTGCCTCACCCCCTACAGGTCGGCGTGCCTGGTGCGTTCACTGGGAAATGCAGTGCGCATATCCCCGGCTACATAAGCACCTACGTGCAGTTCAAAGAAAAGGGGATCGACAACGTCTATGTCGTTGCCGTGAACGACGTCTTTGTGCTCAAGCACGTTTCTCCTCATCTCAGCCAAGGAGCATTTGCTTAACGAGCGGCGCAGGGCATGGAAAACCCAGATTGCTCCTGACGGAACCAAGATCCGGTTCATCGCAGACGACAAAGCCGAATTGACCCTCGCACTTGGAATGCTCTTCGACGCAACTCCTCTGCTCGGCGGCCCGAGGTCCAAGGTATGCTCACCATCCCGCCCCGTCCAGGATGTGCCGTTGATTGGCTCGGGCGATAGCGATACGTCGTCGTCACGGAAGGAGATAAGATTACATCGGTCGCCGTCGAGTCCATTCCGGGTGAGGTGACCATTACGGCCGCTGACAAAATCCTGCCGTTGTTGTAGTCAACCCCAGTGGGGTCTTTGCCGGATGTCGTAGTATACATAATGAGATATTTTCATCCCGTGTACACCCGTGATACGGCGGTCGGACCCCCCGTGCCGTTTTTCGAACTGTCAACGCTCAATCTCTCTTGACCTCCAACCTCCACCATGGGCATCTTAGACATCGTTCCAGTGGGTGAAATCCCTTCTTGCGCACGCACGCTCCTTCTCACATTTCCAACCCCAGGCTGGCGTTTTGACCGGCGACAACGTCCGAAAGCTCTTCGAGTACGCCAAAGAGAATGAGGTGAGATCCGCCCCCGATTTTTCCCCCAGCTCTCCGGACACTGAACCTCCTTCCAGTTTGCTATCCCGGTAAGCTTTAACTTTTCGCGATCTCGCTAGATATGACCCGATGAGTCATGACGGTTTTATCTAGGCAATTGTAAGTAACACCGCCGCCCACGAGTCCGTCGTGTCGCTTGATGTTTATCATTCTTTGCAGAATGTCACCTCGTCCTCCACAGCGAACGCGGTTCTCGAAGCTGCTCGGTACGTCTGGTTCTGCGGCGGATCTCAGAGGTCGGACCCAATAAACACCTTCGCTCGCCCAGGGATATCAAGTCTCCGATCATTCTTCAGGTCTCCCAAGGCGGTAGCGCCTACTTCGCCGGAAAAGGCCTTGCAAATGACAAACAGCAAGCATCTATCGCCGGTGCCATCGCTGCTGCTCTCCACATCCGCACCGTCTCAAAGGCTTATGGCGTGTGAGCTCTAGTTAACCCGATGTAATTCGTCCCGATGCCCTGACCCCATCCCCACCCAGCCCCGTCGTCTTGCACTCCGACCATTGCGCTCACAAGCTCTTACCTTGGTTCGATGGTATGCTCGAGGCCAATGAAACTTACTTCAAGCAGCATCAGGAACCTCTCTTCTCCTCTCACATGCTTGACCTTTCTGAGGAGAGCAAAGATGATAATATTGCCACTTGCGTCAAGTACTTCCGACGCATGGCCCCTCTTGGCATCTGGCTCGAGATGGAGATTGGTATCACCGGTGGTGAGGAGGACGGTGTCGACAACACTGGTGTCGACAACTCCAAGCTCTACACCCAGCCGGAGGATATCTGGGATGTCTACTCAGCCTTGAGTGCCATTGGCCCCAACTTCAGTATCGCTGCTGCCTTCGGAAACGTTCACGGTGTTTACAAGCCCGGAAATGTCAAGCTTCACCCCGAACTTTTGGAGAAACACCAGAAGCACGTCAGCCAGAAGTTGGGTGGTGCATCCCCCAAGCCCTTGTGCGTGTGATTTCCCCCAATCGCCGGTTTTTTTCAAATGTCTTTCCTCAGGTTCCTCGTTTTCCACGGCGGTTCCGGTTCCACGAAGGAGGAGATCCAGACCGCCGTCAAAAATGGTGTTGTCAAGATGAATGTGGACACTGGTGCGTTGTTCATCTGGTTTTCTTTCGCTCGCTTATCGGGATCGTAGACACCCAATGGGCCTACCTTCTCGGAATTCGAGTACGTAAATGGCTACTAGTTAGCAAGACCTCATTGGTCATGACACAACCGGCCATTAGGATTTCGTCCTCAAGAAGAAGGATTATCTAATGACACAGGTCGGCAACCCTGAGGGCGATGATAAGCCGAACAAGAAGGTGTGTTCTTGCCGACTCCGAAATGGTCAATCCGAAGCTAATGCGTATTGCAGTTCTACGATCCTCGTGTCTGGGTCCGCGAGGGGGAAAAGACGCTCTCCGCTCGCGTCAAGGAAGCTTGCGGAGACTTGGGCAACGTTGGTACGTTACATCCGCCTATGTATCAATTACATCTGCCCATCTAACCATCCGTTCCTAGACCGACTTTGAAGAGAAGAGCGTACTGCATCATCACTTTGAGTGAAACCGGAATAACCATGTAACCTTTATCACCTAACAATATGAAATGGTTTTTGCCATATCCGGCTCCGACAGGAGGGTTTGTCCGCGAGACCTCCCTGGTAACAATGCATGGCGAACGGCTCTGACAGGATCCTAAGCGTTGCTTGTTATCGAAGGATAATGGTGCTGTACGAATTGCGAGCCTGATCATAGTAAACCACACATGACGCGTGGCGTCCCAAAGCTCACCGCCCTCTCCGTTGAAGGACCCTTCTCCAAAGGGGAATCTTCGGCGATCGCAGAAGACGGCTGGATGGGTCACAAGAAGGGCGGATGCACCGACGGGATAATAGATGCGTTCACATCCGAGCGCTATCGACATCCTGTCGCCTGAACCTCCGGCCGGTACAGCCATGGGACAGATGTCGTTTTGGTGTTGGAGACCTTGTCACCCCCCCAACCTGTGCTGTTGACCGCCACCGCCTTTAGGCACATCCATCGGATACACTTTTTCCCTTCCCGATCCACATTACCCCACCCTGCATTGTCTTCCAAACACGCCAAGCACGAGGGGCGAATTGATGATAACCCAATCAAGGTCGTCGGCGACAATTTTCTACTGCAAGGTGTCGCATCCGCCTCCCAGCACGCGGCACTTTGTAAGGCTCCAGTGCGCCTTTCCATCTACGTGCACCTGTCGGTTGTCAAGCAACACATATTTTCGGCTCACGTCAAGCTCAACATCCAGGGGGTCCGCCCTCGGTCTGCACCACGTCGATGAACTCTCTCAGCAGTAATCACCGTAGTCCTCATACTGGTGGGAGATTGCCAGACCGGAGCCCTCAAGCAGGTGCTCCCCAGGCGAGGGGTAGGTAGGCAGTTCTCCTTTCTGGTCGACAGACCCCATGCCGGGCGAGGGGAGTAAAAGAGACAGAACAAGATGCGAAGGTCACGGGCCCCTTCCGGAAATTTGTTTCTCGTACCGAAGGTTTCCGAGGTTTGTTCCCCACAGCTGCTGAAATCCGTTCCACTACCGTCCCTCCTATAATCTTTAGCCGGGAAGGATGATTCAAGTCTAACAGGCAAGTTTGATCCCGATGAGGGAATGCGGGCTGCATTATCTGCTTGACTGGGAGGGGCGTAAGGCGCAAGGAAGGAGGGCGGTCGAAGTTCGCGGTTTTGTAAGGTAGAGAGGGTTCTGTACCCTCAAGTCCTGCCTACCCCCGTTGCCTGGGCACCGTCCGTTGTGTCCGCATCCGATAAGACCCGGTACTATCGTCCTGGGGGACCAGGTCAATTTGTCCAGTGGGTCACAATAATTCTGACTTTTACCAACAGATTTTCCTTCCGACCCGTCTGAGGAAAGCACTGGGTGATATCCATCACACTAGACGATATAACATCCGTCGTAGACGTTATCGGCGACCCGACAGAGCGGTTGGGGTCCTCAAATACCAATGTATAGACGGATAAAACCTTGTAGATGGTCACCCACCCACCGGGATTGGATATTGAATATTGAAGCACGGAACAGGTGATATCGGGGCAATACGTAGCCGGCGGAAGCCCCGCTCACGGCGTTGAATGTAATCTCCAGCCTGGGCTTCGGTGGCTTGCCTCCCTCCTAAATGGTACCCCCGGCTATCTGATGCTTGGTTTTATATCAGCAGTTGAGGTAGGGTCTTCCTGTTTTCTTCCGCCGCCCTTCTATGTGCACATGGCGACTCTACCCACTTCCGTAGATCCCTCTGCGCCCGTCCCGTCTGTCGATCTGGATGGGACACTTGGGGTCACCTTAATTGGTCTCGTCCTCTCCACGCTGTTGGTGCACAATCAAGTACATCACTCCTGGGGTTCTCAATGATTCGGCACAGGTTGTTCGGGGCCTCGATCCTCCAACTGTACGTCTACTACAACCAGTACCCCAAGGATTGGATTTTGTACAAAGTCTCGGTCGGTACCCCATCCCATCCCCCTCGCCATGTTCTTAAACTGACCCTCGATAGGTTGCAATATTGTGGTTAGGAGTTGTTGTTCTTTAGCCTTGCGTCGGATCTCGATAAATCTACTTACAGGCTTCTGGATGGATTGAACCTCGTATTAACAGCCCACGCGGTCTATCATTATGCGATACGCAACTTTGGCAGGTATGACCAGTTGGACGTTGTAGTGTGGAGCGTCAAGGTGTGTTTTCCGCGCAACGATTCAGCACCTCAACCAGTCACTCACCCGCCCCGTTCTAGGCAGAGATGCTTGTGAACGTGCGGGGTTTTCTTTAGTTGTGCAGCTTGTGCCACTCATCAAGCTCTATTCTAGGCCATAGTCATTGTTACGGTACAAAGGTTTGAATTTCGTCCGCCTCTTTGCTTGTTCAACGCGTTGACCGTGTAAATGAACTTCCAGCCTGTATTCCCTGCGCCTCTGGAAACGTGAGTAGGAGGTATGATCGGATGGACTCCCACTCAACCCTATGATAGTTAATATGAACCACAAAAAGCGATGGTATCCCAAGTTTGTTGTACGCGCCAGTTTACTGCGTCTCCCCCGTAAACTGACAACCGATATCTCAGCCGCTCTTCATAGTTCTGGGGACAGGTACGTTGTGGTCATTGCTTGGAGCGTGTGCTCGGTCGCTTGATCCCGACCACGAACACCAGGCATAGTAGTTTGTGAGTACAGAATATATGGCCTCAGTATTTAGGTTACCGACTGCATTGCCTGCATCTAGCCCTTGTAGTCGAGCTTTTACGCCTCGATAGGTTTTCTCAACTGGACCTCATCAAGGTAGTTCCGTGTCACCACTGAGTCAACGGCAGAACCCCGGTTGACGTGTACACACACAACAGTGGGTAGGCTATGCTTCGTTTGCCACTGCAATTATAGTGGATTCCTATATCTCCATTGCGCTCGTATGTTACCTTCGAGACTCGAGGACCATCTACGATAAGTAGGGAAATGGTTTCTGATGTACCACGTTCAACTAAATATACGTTCCAGGACGAACGACACCCTTACGACGTTGGTCATCTGGGTGATGAGTACTGGTGCTACTACCAGGTCGGTTGTTTACGACTGATGTGTTCGTCTGACGCTGATATCTCTCTAGTCTCTGCGCTTTTGTCGCCCTGATAACGGTACGCCGAGTTCCATCGTTACTGAAGGAGATGATGTAGGTTTACTCCTGGTCCAGTACGCATTTTTGCCCCAAAAACTCGTGTTCCTTGCCGTACAGTACCTACTGTCGGGATGTAAGTTCTCCTCTCGATCAAGGGGGCAGACGAAGACTAACCCAACGACTAGTATACGTTAACTCCTTCCTGGCCTTGTAAGCACCCTACCGATTGATGGTCGGGGATCCCGCTAAACTGCTGCCCAGTCTGAACGCACGTAACAATATCAGGGAGAGATCCTCGGCCATGGTTACGATTGACGGGCTGCGATGCCCACCCTCACCTGTAATAACACCCGCCACCGCCTCAAAGGTATTGGGTCTGAAGTTCCACTAACCGGTTGTCATGGCCCTGACCACTAGTTTCTCCCTCCAACAGTCTGACACCTCACACCCAGCAGGATACATTGGGAGGAGATCTAGTCAAACTTTCATCATGGACGCGAGTACTCACGTCGAACCGTGAACCCTTAGGATCTCGAACACCGAACGTGGGAGTTCCGGTCCTGAGTGGCGCGACGGTTACATCGGGGCTAAACGGAGTGGGCAACCAGAACCGAGGTCATCTGTAGAAGGATATTGGATGGAGCGCCTTGAGATAGTGTACGTTTTACCAGAGATAGCACGCAATTATGAGGGGGGTGGGCGCGTGAGGTTTTGTCCTCGTCAATGCAATATTTCGACTTCTGCGCCTCCGGTTCCGTTGGTCGGTAGCTTGGATGGGTAATGGGTAAAATTACAGAGCGATACACATCCGTACAACAAACGACAATCACTCATTTTTGCATCTCACCTTATGTTCCTTCCAGTCAGCCCTTTGACATAAAACTGAACAGTAAGTGCCTCGTTTACACCGGGTGCACGTAAGGAGTTTTGGCTTCCCCCCCTCCTTACAAACATCACACCGACGTTTCCCTTCTTCGACCGCAGGTTTGACATAAGACAATACCTTGTCCAAGTAGGGTACTCCGAATAGAGGACCCAGTGCAATACGAGTGACGAACGGTGCGAGTGGGGTCCATTCCGGCCGCTTCAGGAATTCCTCTGTCTTCTTCCCCCATCCACAGTGACAAAGCGGGTCCATGCCGAATCCAAGATGCGATGGGATACCCTTTTGGGAGAGATACTTGCAGCCGGTGCCATGCTGCCAACCAACGCGGCACCTCTCGGCTAATGCCGGCAGCAGTTGCTTCCATACTCTCAACTCCTCCTCGACCAATGCAATCTTCAGTAACGGGAACTCCTCAACCGCATCAAGTGCTTTGATGCCTCCAGCGAGCACCAAATCCTCTGACAGTGAGAGTACGAACGCATCAGCCACTACAGTGTGGTCTGCGAGGTCAATTCGGAGCCCTGTCACGAAGATAAACGTGTCGACGTTGTGTTCCTTGGCTCGAAGAAACCCAAATGCGTGGTTTACAGATCCCCATGCGCCAGTGAACGAGGCAAAGATGGTACGTATCGTATGTTTGACTCCTAGGATGTCGTCGAACTTCCCCTTGTTCTCCATGTGGCGCTCCCGATCGGTGAACTCCAGGTGAAAATGCGTGAAGAGAGTGTGCAGTTGGGCGATGCCTTGAACGTCGAGGCGCGGGAGTAGATCAATGTTTAACCGGGGGAGCGACCACGGCGAAAAGACTCTGCTTTGTGTCGCGGCGATGGGAAACGGGACCGCAGTAAAGCTTTTGAAGTCCTCCGCACCTTTGATCGGAACAACAGCCTTCACAGGGATAGTGTCAGCAACTTGCATCACGGAGGATTAGGAGATGGAAGTACCTCTAGGTACGAGGACTTTCGAGCTATGCGGAGCTTCGACTGGCCACCAGATATGGGGAATGGGAACAATATATCTCGTTGGATCCCACCAAAGGTAACACGTATTCCACAACTGGTGGATTGCGAGGATGACACGGTGGCACCTTTTAGCAATGTCTCTTTCTCTCTGACCGCAACGAGATTGATCCGGGTAGTAAGGGTCAAGATCTTGCGACATTCCCGATCCAAATGGACTTTGACTCGTTGCTGGGACGGAGAACCACCAAGTAGTCCCCTTTGTTGAGATAAAGCTGGATGATCAGGGATGATGAATACATCGGAGGCATTGGTGATCTTCGTCAGGAAGAGGTGAAGACCTATTCCTAATTTCCGCGTCCATGGGATGGTATGCGGTGTGGCACGAAGGGAAAGTGCTACGGATAGGGTTTCGTTAAGAGTCCACGCCGGTACATTAAAAGAGACGAGTAGAGGGGAGCTTCCAGATAACCCCGAAGAATCTTCTTCCCAAGTGATCCAGGGATTTCCGTCTCTTGTCGTTCTTCGAACACTGCCAAACGCCGTGGTGATCGAGGGATATACGTTGTGTACCACTGGGGATTTGACATCGCAATGGAGGATCGGCGTCTCGGGTTGCGCACCGTTTAAACTTTCCAAAAACCTCAACGAACTACGGGGCACCACGAGGAAGACCGTGACGATCGGGGGAACGATTTTCCAGCCGGTGTAGAGCCCCTCCGGGCGGAGCGGCATCTCCATGATGGACACCGTATATAATTGGTAGCGGTGCAGCTGACACCAAAGGTCCTGGAGATAATTACTCCCCATCAACAAAGACACGTCAGCGTCAAGTATATCGTAAAAGCGGTCCATAAGAGGCTGCCACTCGACGTCCGTCACTGATCGAAGGATTCGGAGGAGAAGGACAAAAGATTCACGGGTGTAACAGGGGAGGGACGGAAGGGGAGAAGCGAGCTTGGGGTTGTCTGAAGTGAACATTTCAAGGTAGACGTTGAGGAGAAATTGTGCAAGTTGGTGAGTATCGAGAGAGAGGAGTGGTCTGTCGTACTGGGTGCTGATAACGGTAGAGTCCGCTGCCGAGGGTCGTTTCCACACCAGACGTTCGTAGTACTGGCCGATGGTCTCCTTCAGCGTGCGAGATACAAGGACACCGCCACGGTCAGAGCGGGTGGTCATCCTGGATAGGTAGGTGGTAGGAACGAGGTCGAAGATCAAGCTAATTGTTGGGATGTCACCACGGAAGTGGGACGCAAACCATTTTGTCGTATCTGCTTCTGAGGGAGCCAGAGTTTCCATGAGCACAGTCGAGGAGGGACTCGGTGAAACGAGGGGGACGACGACCACGAGAAGGTTTAGAAGGCCGACCGAATCCATGAGGCTTGATGTTTCGATCACGTTAAATTGTAGGGGTGCACCGGTTTGGATGTTATCGTAATCGCCTCCATCGAGAGTGAGGGGGTGTGTGGTCCATGGTCGAGTGAAAGTACAGGCGATGGTGGAGCCAGAATCTAGCCGGCTGCGTAGTGCCGCACAAAATGAGAGAGGGTCCCCAGAGAAGAGCCTGACGACGAATCCATGCGGGGATTTGCGGAGGTACACCCGTAATGCAGCGCACCAGGCTTTAAACTGGGTCTTAGCACAATCGAAGACTGTATCGAGCGGTACGGGTCCCTCCTTGACGTCGTTGAATGCAGTAGCAAGGTGGAATGCGGACATGGGGTCGGATTCTTGATCAACGGCAAAGGCTTCGCCGCGCGCGGAGTAAAGGAAAGTAGGGTTCAGAAAGGTTGCGCTTTCTATCTCTTGACTGTCTGTAAAAGTGGTTCCGGTGTGCCAAAAGTGGGAGAATGACGCAGGCATCGTCTTGAACGCGTTGAGCCAGTAATATCCTGCCGACCGCGTCACACCCAGGTGAATGAGATTGGAATATTTGTCTAGGATCTCCTTGACGGCAAGATCGACTTGTTCCAGTTGACGTTTCTTGGGCTCTGGGGAGTCCGCGTAGGCAACGTACAGGTTCCAATGCTGGTGAAGTTCGGATAGAGTGCGAACATCGCACACACGGAGAAAACTGGCATACTGCGACTGGTTCCAAGTCTCGATGGAGGACGAAAGTTGGGCAAGCTTTCGACATTGAGAGGTCAAGAAGACGCTGGAAGCCGGATCGAGGCGAAGGTGATAAAACGCGTTCCAGATCTTTGCGACATCATCGCTGGAGGTTACATCCGCGATCATAGTAAGGAGGATAACATTTCGCGCTACCACCGAAGTCAGGTGGACGCATTTCGCGGTAGCAAACGGTTGGAGAACTCACCAAGAACCGCAGGTTCGCTATCGCAACATGTGATGTCAAGCTTCCGTGGGACTGGACGTCTGGTGAAGTGGAGATCAATGAGTTCAGACGAAGGGTACTCACTGGAGGTGGAGCGGCAATGGACGGTGTACAGGATATGGCGAAGATCGCTACAGGTGAGACACAATATGTTTGCGTCTTCTTCCAGTGGCAAGTGTGCAGTAAGGGAGATGGGTGATGTGTCGCCAAACGGGCGGAAAACCTCCTGCGTCCAGAGCGTGGGGCGCGCCATGGAATACGATACAGTCGGGGGTGAAGAGAGAGCGTGTGAGCAGATTCAGCGTTGGACTTTTACGTTTCTACCGTATGTGCCCCCAGAGGGTCAAGCGGTGGATGATCGCAAATACGTAGGAGCACAAACGGGGCCCCCCTCAACCAGGTCTCTGGTAGTATATCGGCTAGTACACCCGCCTGTCACGCGGGAGAGCGGGGTTCGACTCCCCGCCAGAGAGACTCTTTTTGCCGTTCAATCGAATATCGGACTCGAGGGTCTCATACTGTCTCGCATCGATTCGTAGGCAAGGCCGCGTCTGACGAGTGTGGGGAAAGGGCTTGTCAACAGCATAGTCTAAGGAGGTATGGGAGAATTCGTTGTACTGTACGGTATAGTAGGAATCATAAGAATGGGGTGGTTATCATGGCCGAGAATGGAGGAAACAAATGATGTATCGAATAATGCAGATGGAGAACGGAGAGGATGCGTTGTGATGTCGTACATACGGATGGATGGATTAAAGGGGAACGAAAGAGGATAATCGGCTAGTCTAGTCCAGAATCGAAAGACTGAAAGTGCGCGCCATCGTCGTGAAGGATCGTAATGCGCAAGGGTCCGTGTAGAATGGGAGAATGCGATGATATGGTACCTGGATTGATTGGTGGCTTTCTGCTGATGCTGCCGTAGTAAAGGCGATTGGATGTTGAGTGTTGGAGATGGAACCGAGACTTGTCTAAAGATTTGTGAGAACCAGCGAACGTTGTTCGATAGATTTTGGACGAGACGCCGTCTAGGATATTTTTCTGTGCTTGGGTCTACCCCTGGTGACTTGTACACTGCCGGGAGGAGGAGAAGGATTGAGGCTGCCGATGAACTTGTCGAGACCGAATGATTCTGCGATTCTCATCCTAACATCTGAACCTCGCTCATCGCTCCGGCGGTGATATTGGGCGGATGGCGGTGCTGGTGTAGGTTGGGCGGCAGAAATCTCAGGGCTGGAAACTCCCAAACCTGCGAGCGGGAGAGAATGCGAGGTTGTCGAGATGTCATCGAGGACATCGACCGCAGTTGTGGTTTCCAGAATCAGCGACGGAGAGATGCTCCTTGGGGTGGGAGGAAATTCCTCTTCATCCTCGCTCGTCGTCGACCCAGAACATATCGGCGCGCTCTGCAGGCGGGTCGACGAGGCAAAAGGCTTCAGCAGGGCATGGCGTTCCGACCTGGGCGTGGCCGAGGCATGTTTCCTTGATGGAGATTTTTTGATCGTAGGGACCGGGTACAACACCGGCTTTTCGTCCTCCACGGGCTGGGGCTGTGAATCTAAGAGGATGTGGAAAGGATGGGGGTTTTTTAGGGTAGAGCGGTCAACGAGATGTTTGGTTGGGTAGCGTGTTGCGATTGCAGGTCTCGTAGGTTGCAGATTGCGGAAAGCGGGTGGGAGGTAGGGAAAGGTGTTCTGATCTGGGGACATGGCGAAGATAAGGTCTTCCGAGTCTCTTCGCATGGCCGAGGACCGGACGCGGATGGGTGAACTGGGGGGAGGCTTGGGCGCGCGGCGTGGAGACGAGGCGGGGATTGGGACCGAGATGAGGAGTGGCGCGGGAGAGTTTTGGCTGCGTCGGGAGAGGACTTTTGGGGAATCTCGCTTGAGCGGCGGCGAGGACCACATTTTGTTGCGAGGATGAGGGGAGAGGGTGGGAGGGCGAGGAGGGTTATATACCCCTTGGGAGGTCAGGGGAACGAACTCAGGCCGGACGCCGTTCACGCCTTTCACACGCGACCGCTGCTCGGTTCAATCCCTATAATCATACAAAAACAATTACAAGATCGTCGTATCCATAAATCCAACGGCGCCGGCCTCAAGCAGCCTTAGTGCTCGCTTCCGCATCAGCAGATGGTTCCACGACACCCGACTTGTTCCACCCCGCAAGCCTCATCGCCTCCTCGTGGATGTCGTGGACGCGCTTTGTGGTCGTCGTGTAGAAAGCCTGCACCTTCGAGCCTAAGGGCGTGCTCCACGCCCGTGTGTAATACTGCGCCACGATCGTCAACACCGCACGGGGGCGAACAATGGGAGAAGCGCGCTTACATCGCCAACCGTCTTGGTCACCCCCTTCTGTTCGTTGAACGACCTTGCTTGACTGATGCCGCCGCTCACACCAGATTGGACCTTTCCAGAGATGGTCTGGTCTGGCCCGAGAGCCTTCTCCCCTAGGGTCGTATCTATCGAATGAATGAAGCCGAGGAAGCGCTTCGAAATCCCCTGCTTCTCTGTTGTACGTGAAAACCAATGGACGGTCGTCGTGAGGATCGATAGAGACAGTGTGATAGAAACGCACTGTCCAACTCAATAGCACGCTGCAAGACCTGATCAGAGAGCGCATAACCCTTCGCAAGGTACTCGGCCGCAACTGGAAAAATCGTCAATCTGGTGGGCACATTGCCACCCCAACCGTGGTACACGCACTTGCTGCGCGCGGCTTGTCAGTCTGGTCGAGACTTGTTCTCGGTGTGGGCACCTGAGGCTCATCCTCATCGCTCTCGATCGTATCAGAGGTCACGACCAGCTGTGCGTCGTCGAGCGTCCCTCCATTGAGCTACGTACATCAGTCGACGATCCTGGTCACCCGAGAACAAACGGCCCTCACCATCAACGCGGTCTTCGCAGCTGGCGCCTTTTCAAAGTAGATCACCGCCGACTTTGAGCTCGATTCCTCATCGAAATCAATCGAGGCGATCCTTTCGTGGTCCTGTATCAGACGCACAGCCGGAGATGAAAGTAGACGGCGTGCTCACTTTCCACAGAACCTGCAAGGCCACGGACGTCAGCTCCACACCCCCGTGGCCGGAAGGGGCTGAATGCACTCACGTGAAGTATTCTTGGAGCTGGCTCTCCGTGGTGGACGAAGAGATGTTGGTGACCTATGAGTGTGCGTGGTCAAGGGCTGGGGCGTCGGGCGATAACGGCCGGCGTACGTTTACAAAGTAGGGTGAGGTGGTGGCCATTGTGGTCGCGAAAGGAGGAGCAGATGTGGTGTCTTGCGAGCCACTCGCTCTCTTTATCTCTTTCCCCGAGGCTCCCCCTTCTGGATTTTGACGTCACAACGCCGCGATTATCGCCTAGCCAGATCCGATCCGTGCCATAACTCTCGCCAGGTATATATATTCCAGATCGTTAGCTATCACAACACGCTGCATCCAACACTCCTACAGAGACCCCATTTTCGCATCTGCAACAAGCTGTCGTGTTTGTTCGGATCGATACGCAATTGAACACGAGAAAGCTTTGGGATGTCTGTCGCCAGAATCAGCATCTTGGATCCAACCAGGAAGAAATCACAGCGTTCATTCACCTGATAGCTCCGGTCGCAAACGCCACCGCAGGGTTTATTACGCTCCCATCTTCATCTACCGCCTTCTCGATATCCATCGTTGCGATAAAGTTTGCAATGCACAACCATAGGTTCCCCTCCGCAAAACTTCTTCCAGGACAGATCCTTCGCCCAAACCCCCACACTGCTTCCACGTGCTCGCGTGCCTCCTGACTTGATGAGTGCGAGAACCTGTCTGGATTAAACACCTCCGGCTCGGGGTAGACCTCCTCGTTTCGTGTTATGGCCCTGTACAAATGGTTTGGCTTGGACATAAATCCCTTTCTGGAAATCACCAACCAGACATTAAAGAAAACGCTCGCGCCTCTGGGCAACAAGTAGTCGTTGTAAACGTCGTCCTGGATCAGACGGTGTGGAACACCTTCGCTTCTTGAGTGGATCTCGTCACCTTGGAGAAGGTGGTACTTACCCAATGGGACGGGGACACCCCACCTACAAAAAAAAAAAAGGGTCGGCTCGAGGTTTATCGATGGTTGGGCGAACATACCGTAGGACTTCTTTCAACAGACATGTGACATAAGGGAGATTTTCTCGGTCACTGGGCTCTATCAGGCGATCACTTCCTATCTGCTCATCGATTACCTTCTGAGCTTTCTTGTAGACATCAGGGTTCAATGCCATTGCAAGCAAGAAACTCTCGAGGATGGATGCACTCTGACGCCCCATTTTAGCCATTACCCAATACGGTACACGTAACCCTCACAGTATCGTATCCGGCTGATTGAGTTAGAATTGGGCTCATCCGATTTTATTGGGGGTG
>Ga0307517_10001649_pt1 | contig 36856 bp, 36 predicted proteins | sample 23_EM_MG_FD_194515 | JGI IMG/M metagenome (GOLD analysis project Ga0307517, IMG submission 194515) | Populus trichocarpa ectomycorrhiza microbial communities from riparian zone in the Pacific Northwest, United States - 23_EM | ecosystem: Host-associated > Plants > Roots > Unclassified | place...
GGGGCCTTACTAGGGCCGGGTATCCGGCCGAAATCAGAAATTGCTGATGTATCCAAACCTTCAAAGAAATCACAAGTCACTCTGGCAGTTTCAGACCCCCTCCTAGGAAAGAGCATAAAGGACGCACTTGGATTTCAAATAGATGTTTCTGAAACCTCCCAAACTCTCATTCGCGGCATTCGATTACACGCTTCAAAGCTCCTGAAAGGCCTCCAAACCGCCCATTCCAGCACCACTAGCAATACCTGCTAGCAGGGCATTACGAGCACACAGCAGGTCAGTGACAATGCTCTAGAGGGATGATCAACCTCATAAAGCGGAAAATGCAATGAAATGGACCTCTAATAAATCGTGCAGCAAGTTCCCCAAAAGTTCCCACAAAAAGGCAGGCAAATAGTTTGGAGCGTTTGGGCAGTATATGCATGCAGCACCACGAGTAAGTCATGTCATGGAAGTCAGAAACCTCATATTTATTACACATAAGACTGAATTATTGTGTTCCGCAACCACGCAGTATCTAATACTGCACGGTCGTTGTTACCATAAGCTGCATGCACAGGGTGTGCTCCAAAGACATCATCGAGGAGAACGTAGACTGGCGTAGCATTCACCGACCAATCTGCTTCCAATACCATGTATGCTTCTCTTTCGCGAGCTGCTGAACCTGCGCGTGGGGGTCGAGTGGCTGCACGACTTTTCCATAGCTGGACAATTATTCTTGGTGTTATTGGGTGGGCGGGACGCGGAGGGCCAATCAAAATCAGGAATACTAATTGAACCTGACATCATAGTGAGTATACAAAACAAGGAACTCAGTCAAGACTCACCTCTGGTATGTGCTCTAGCCAGAGTCGTGCATCGTTCTTAAGCTGGGTCAAGCTTTCTGAGTCCCCAACTTCGAGGACCACGCTGGGGTTTCCTGGTGCGGGACCGATTGCAGCGTCAGCCTGCTTTTGGAAAGGACCCAGTTGAATAGCTAGGGTAGGAGTGGGTGAAATCATGGCCAAGAGAAGCATCCAAATATACGTACAAGCCCCTCCGACAGCAAAGCAGCCTGGAGGTGTTGGTTGTGGTGCTGGGGTCAAATTGTTGAGTGCGAGGGTGAGTGCGTGGTCCCAACCAATGGCGGCCGCGTCATGCACTACACTAGGCATGTATTTAACAACAAAGTTGTGACTGCTGGTGAAGGTTGTTCTAAAGTGATGAAGTCAGCCATCAAATCCTTCCTAGGAATGATTTCAGCAAACTTCATTAATCGTCGTTGGGGTTCTTTGTCCAGTAAGTCATAGGCTTTCTTCAATGTATCCGGGATGTTGAAAGAGTAAATATGTACCCGATTGCGCACCGCACTGAGTGCAGGCATAATGAGAAACCACAACAGCATTTGAACAAGTGTAGCTTACTCCTGGATGTTGTTTCGAATTTGATTCACAGCTTCTCTGTATGTAGTTTCGTCGGCAGGCCCATTGTCAGATTGAATTTGGGTCACAGATTCTTTCGTCGTTGTCGAACAATTTTCGAACTCCGTGAATCACCTCCACCACTTGCGATGAACCCCGATTCTCGTTCCTTTTGTTTCATTGTTGATGACCAACCCACTACGCTATTCGAGGTTACTGTTGCATCCAGCTACTCTGTTCAGGGATTAAAGGTCGCGATTACAGAACTACTTGGGTTGGACACTTTTACATCGATAATCCTCTGGAAGGTAAGGTCATGCTACAACCGGTTAACGCCTCGAGAGCTGATTCGATTGATAGCTGAACACGCCAGTTCATCCTACCCTTGATACGAGTGCTGAGAGGAAGGATTTCGCCAACAAAATCGTGAATATGCAGCTCGATCCTGACTCGGACGACCCGCCTGGTATTGTCCAGCTTAGATACGCCACTAGGAAAGTTGACTCTTATTGGGAGAGTAAACCTCCACCACAATGTTTGCACCTTATTGCCATGCAAGTACTGTGTACGTTCGGGGAAAGTCCTTTACTCACCTACTTGGTGCCTACTGAATTCATCTGCGACAGCACTTCCTTCCAGGCAATTAAAACGGCCTTCGATGTTATCAGAGGATGAAGGTCGAGAGCATAAGCGTACTCGTAAGTCTAGCTGGTATTTGAGTCGGAAATATCTGATCACATGAAGGTGTAACAACTGAGCAACCTCTCGATGGCGAACTCAAGAACCTCCACGAGCTTCACCACCTCTTTTGGGGTGCACCAGACTCGCCTCTTTTCGTCACTAATTGTGTCGCGATTCCTGATCCGAAGTCGTTAAGAGCCAGAGAAGTGAAGAAATTTAGGACAATCAACCTCCCTCGTTTTCCCGATGGTTCTTCCACCCTCTTTATCACCGAAATATTTAATACTTTTCGGGAATTGTTACATCGTGACGATGAAGCTTGGGTGGAGGTTCAGGGGAGCAACATGCCTTTCGCCGACCCAAGTCACTGTTCGGTGGTTTCAGGTCAACCCGGAATTGGTGAGTGTGTTGCCTGCATATGTATTATTGTCTTGGGATATCTATACAGGTAAGACGGTGTTCCTGAACAACGTTCTGGTCCATAGGCTTCAGGCGAAATTGGTGACGATTTTCTGTGACGTAGGCACGCACGCTTACGTGTTCAGCGACAAAGGTGTCAGAAGAGTTAGCCTGGGTGACGGAGCACGAATCCCTGAATTGGATGACAATCCTCATTCCTGCGCCTTGGTTAACCTTGGTGCTCAGCTTCTACAGCCCCCCAACCAATTTTACCCAAGCGGTCGTCTAGGCAGACTCGTCGTAGCGGCCTCACCGAATCCTGCCCATCCTGCCCATGTGATCTGCTTCAGGGAACGTCCTGCCCTCACTACATGCCGACGTGGAATTGGGACGATCTCTATTGTGGAAGGTGAGTACGCTCATCTTAATCCTGCTCGGTACTAAAATAAGCCATAGCCTGTTGCACGTTGGGAAAGTGCCCTCGGATACTCGGCCCATAAAAGTTGAGCAAAGCCACAACGAGCTTCTTCGGGAAGCCTACTGGAAATTCTCTGGAATTCCGCGAATTTGCTACAAGATATTTAAGGACACCTCTATGGCTGAACACCTTCAAAGACTTAATACTGCGGTCGCAAACATTAAGTCTTTTGATGACTTTGCCCGTGCTATGGAGGGATTACTGGATTTCAAATCTGAAGCGAGTCGCAATCTCATCAAAACCGAGCCCATTCCGAAAACCGACTGGAAGCAGTATCACTCTGAACTCCAGAGTCCCTTTATATCTGGACTCGTATTCGAACAGGTGAGGATCTTTCCCGTTTACTGCACAACCCAGACACCCGTTCACATGCGGGAAAATTATTTGAACCGGCCGCACACCGCACACTTGAAAAGGGCATGAGGATCAAGCCTACCCCCTTACCTCAGGCGCCCCTTCTCTCATCTTGGACATTCACAAAGGTAAACCCGACGTGGTTCGTCTGTTCTATACACTGTCTGTTCGGGCTGCGCCTGGTTCACAGAAGGCTCACGCAAAGTATTTCAATCAATACTTGCTTCCGATGTCGAAGACACAAGAATCCCTTGACGCTGTGGTTATCGCTGAGCATTTCACTGCTTTGCTCCAAATGACAGTATCGGCAAGACATGGCATCAAACTCAATGGAATCCTTGATCTTCTTAATGATCTTCCCGCCAATCCCAGGAAAAACTTACGCATCGTGTTCGTGTTACCCTCGGACGACAAAGAAACTCGGTCGTTCAAATGCCAGAGCATTACATATCCACAGGGTGCGTCAGAAAAAGACATTGCAGTAGTTGCTGGTATTCCCCAATATGTATATCGTTTACCGCTCAATTTGATCTAAGGAGTTATTAAGAAAGCTGTCGTGTTTGCTGTACCGTGACTGTTCACTACCTTAGTACCTAATATACATTTTTGCCGTTAGTGTTTCCCTTCCCCTAATCACGATAGCCATGCTGGCGAGCCCACTCTTACCCATCTAGTGCGTATCTCAGCAGTCTCCCCCAGCTAAAAGCATGCAGCGCTAGCGCTCACCGAGCATGACTATACCCTCACTGCCCCGGTTTGCGTGAAAAAATCCCATCAAAGAAGCCATACTCGCCTGTAAGTGACTCTCTTAACGGGAGTCTTACTCACTGGCTTACACAACCTATAGTCTGGTTCGAATTCCTTAATCTTGTTCCTTCCCATTCTTACTCCTATTCTCTGCCGGGTTGGGGGGCTGGCCCGGCGACAAATACAGACATATGGTTAATATACATAAAGTACAAAGTGACAGAGTTCAACATGAGATCGCGGACGAGATCGGCAAATCTACTGGTAATAATATGGTAATGTTTTGCAGGTCGTAAGGTTCCTATTCTTCCTGGCACAAATATGCACTGATACACATGTAATAAGTGTGCAGTCAGGAGATACGATTCGCTTCTCATTGTAAGTCCTTCAGTTGACATAGGCTTCAGGTCCCTTATCGTTTAAACGTTTGCCATACAGCGTTTCCCGCATCCCTCATGTACAATGAACTGTGTTGCTTCAACCATATCCACTGGACTGGCATTTCATCTGTTTCGTTATGCAGACCATAACTGAATCGACATTCGACCAGCCTTGTGCTCGGAAGTGAGTTGTGCCCCGGCCAGCATTCTTTCACCGTGACGAAATTTAAACTTCCTGTAATGGCAGGCAAAGTGGACTGGGTTTTGGGGTCATTAGCAACACCACATCTCCGTCTGAGTGGTCCACGACGATTGCTAACATCAGTGGTTTTATTGTACCGTTGGCACGTTACACGTAAGTCAATTCCCACCACAATTTAGTATCATCCCAGCAATCGACGCGTTAGTCACTGCTCTGGGTCTGGAGTGGTTTTCGCCATTAACCCGACTTCGAATCAGACATTCGACGCATTTCAAGCCAAGGAGATTGGCGCCACGTCTTCTTCCGTTGGCGGAGGTTCCAGCACCTCGAGAAATCCTTCCCCTACAAGTAGTGTCCATACTTCTCGGCCTAGTGTTTCCTTTCCTCACTTCCGATTTTAGCTTCAGGAAGTCCGGGCCCGTCGTCGTTGACAGGAGCAGATATCAAGATTTCAATCCACAAATTGGCTGTGACTTTCGTGTTTGCAGGACTCATTGCGCGCTCATCTCTCTGATAGTTGGCACTTGCCTCCGAACTTGAGATTGAGATGCATGAATGTTCACGTTTTCAATGATGTGTCCCAAAAATATAGATTACATCCCTTGAATTTTACAATAATCATCGACACCTTCCAAAAGAATCAAAGCCTACCAAGTTTTTGAGGCAAAGGTCCAGGAGCGACTTGAAATCAGGCGCCAAGTACGGTCAGATCGGAACATCGTTTTCAATTCTTCGATCATCTTCCTTGACTACCGCAATGACTAGGAGAGCCTTAATCCTTATGGGTTTGTTTAAGGTTCCCCGACCACAGCCCACCCCGCTCCTGGTTCGCCGGTGGGGCACATCAGACCTTTGAGATCCGACATCAAAGCAGTTGGACCTTCCTAAGAAGTGTAGAAAAAATGTGATTCGAGTCGGAGAGCGACTGTCTATTCGGAATATCTTGTCCATATTCGAGTGTTTTTGAACTATTTTTCAAAGGCGAAAAGCAGCTCCTTCAAAAAAATTATGAGTAGTTCCAAAAAGGAAGTGATTCGTTTTAGCGCCCACTCATCAATCATCGATTATCGGCCAGGCTATGAGGGCAGGATCTAAGGTCTCGAAATCAAAGTTGAAAGAATCAAACATGGATATACTCTCCTTCCAAAACCGAATGAAAGGACTTGAGCCCATCTCTCAAGTCACTGCCACCATGATTAAACCTTTCTGGATCCGGAAAATATCCCGGATCGCGACCAGTACACCAAGGGTTTCCAACCGAGTATCATTGGAATGGGATACCCTCTCTGCACAAGCCGCCGTTCATCAACGTTGGCAATTTCTGATTGCCGATGATGCAGAGTAGCTCCTCCCCACATCTGGTCCTATCGCCGAATATCAAGCCGCTGAAAGGACATTAATAACGCTGACAGGAATTGCACTCCGGCAAATAATGCCGCCTACCAAGTTGGCGGCTGCCAGTGCATCGTGAGACAAAATTTGATCAGTCCACCACTCGATGACCTGAGCAATCGCCATGGTCAATCTTTGAGCAAGTTCTTCGGTGTAGTCTGCAACTTGAGATGACCTGGTGTGTATATCGATGAATTAATAAAGCCCCCAACAGAATGACTGCAAGAAGAAAAGATAAAAAAAGGTTTTTAAACAGGATATTTGGAGACGTACTTTGGATTTGGCTGCATTGCGCGACCCGAAATCGCGACGAAAGTGTCGAATTTATATATCGAATTAACTTCCGATAGAGTCTGCGGAGTACATTTTTCTGCAATGAGTGGACCGGAGACAGAATGATCAGACACTTGCGCTTTTCCTGCCTGATTCCCAGCACGCAAGTTGCAAGAAATCCAAAAAAAAATCCAGTAACCATCATGTCTTGGGTTGTAATTCCTTCTACCGCCTAGAGAACAAACTTCCTACAGCGGCTCAGTCTTCAAAACGGGAATAAATCCTCTTCGAAGGGCAATCCAAAATACATACAGAGTATCCATGCCACCAATTTATGCAACCCGGCTGCGCACATTTCTGGTAACTGGGACAATCAGGCATGGCCAACGCCAGTGTTCACAGCGCTGCCAACGCCGACCTTCCACTTTCCATTCCAAGATCCCACCTCTCGAATACGCATTGGCCTTTGATATTTTTTACAACCACGCTGAAGATATGGTAGCCATCGCAATCATCTTGGGGATCCAGATATCCAAGGCGTGAGGGAAGGGAGTGAAGAGTAAGTCGGAGAGGTTCGGAAGCCGATGCACGTCCGTCGTCCGACAAATTTTTTGTTGCGATTCGTGACGCGTGATGTATGTCACTTATAATGAAAATTTGTCAGAAAAAATCGCTGTTATCCCCCCCATGAAAGAACCCTACTTCTGGCGTATTGAGGATACATCGATATCGGACATGCGTTATGAGCAATATTAATAGCCACAGGACCACATAAAGCGGAAATCGGCTTTTCGGGTCTAAAACTTCGTATGTGGTAAGATGCTTGTGATATGGGTGAAATCACCCAATTGAGTGTCATTACTCTAATGTATTTCTAACGTAGTGTTAGAAACAGCAAGGGGTATCCCCCGTAGTAAGTGCCAAATTTTGGCAGTTTTGGATCATATTCATGATCATCTGGCTTGGTTCTCCATGGTGTTTGATTTATTGTTCTTTATCATACTTAATCTATTATTATTGTCGTTTTAAATTTATCGATATCGATGATTATCTTTCTGTAGTTCTCTTGTAACCACCAATATAATCCGCACATAGTACTTATCGTTTCTTGGGATCGACTCGGATATCGATACTGCAAGGAGCTAATATTTCAAGTCGCTCTTGCTCTCCGGATCGACCCTCGACTCGGAAAAACATGAAGATAGGAAGTGCCTGTCCCCATTGCTTTCATCCATCCAAGGATATCCCAGCTAATTAAACCCGTCCCATCTGGCGTGACATCGCACGATTCCCCATCAATTTCTCGACCAATTGGCCTGATCCCAACGTTCAGACCGTGACCAACATGCAGAGCACTGCTCCCATGAAACGTACTCGACGGAGCTCATCGCCTACAAACAATTCCAATGGAGTCCAGCCTCATCATCTACCCGCACTTTCACTCTCCATCCTTGGGGTCGAGCCCTTAGACGAGTTTGTCAAGGAGGTCGCGGACTTTGTGCATCATATGGTCATGTCTCGTTCTCAGGAGATTCCAAATGCTAAAGTGGAGGTCGAGGCGAAGATCGGGGTGTTGCGCGAGCGGACAGGTCAGAGGTTAGCATTGCCTGTTCTGGTTGAAACAAGTACATCTCTCCGTTTCATGTTCCGTTGACTTGTTGCGCGATTTACGTGTTGACGCCCTTTTCGTGTAGTTCTCTCCAAATTTTACGGACACTCGATTCGAGTCCGATATGTCAGCGGTACGTCATCTCGTTAACCCGTTAGATTGCCATTTACGTGTTTCCAGCAACAACACAAGCACTTTAAGCAACTCATCGACCAGTTGAAAAATTCCCCTTCATCGACCTCTAGTCCCGTCGGTTACAGTCATCATCTACTCGTCGACAGTTTCTTTAATGCCGATAAAGGCGAAAGGATCCGTGTGACGCACGTCGAGGAAACAGGGACAGTGCTCGAAAGCATGAAAAAGATTCGTCTTGGGGATCTCAACATCTACAGTCCAAAGAGAGACGCAGACTGGCGGATTAGTGTGAATCTGGAAATTCCCAAACACAGTACCTCACCCCACTGGCGCAGTTCGACCATTTTAACCTCTCTCGAACCGATGCAGGCAGCGCCAGTGATAACCAATGAACCTCTGGGGGACCAGAAATGACAAGCAGATCCTGAAGATAGACGACAACACGAAGCAATTACTATAAGAAATGTATGATTGTTGCAGCGGAAAATGTAACGGATGCTGTTACAACTTCATGTCACGGTATTTCTGGTTCACTCACCGACATTTATCTCCAGGACTACCATCCGAGCAACACGTCCTCTATCTCATAAGAAAATCCTGGTCAAATGCCACGAACTTGCCCGCATTCAAATTGCTTACATAAGAAGCAACTCGTTGGAAATGAAAGGGCGACGCAGCGTCGCAAAGACCTGCTGAAAGCGGTGTGTTGTAAAATAAATAAATAAATTGGTGTAAGACCTGAGAGACACACCGACGGGCAAGATTTCTCAATTTTCGTACGTTGCCCTTTCCCGAAGCAGGGGAAGAAATACTATACGGTTGCTTAGCAATTTCGATGACAGCCTATTCAAAAACCACCCAAATGCCGATCCGAGTCTGGAGGCGGAAATGCAGTGACTTCACATTCTTGCTGGCAAACATTGGACATAGTTCACAATGTTGAATTACACATCGTATCTTGCATCGTATACGGCCAAAAACTAATATTTTTTCCAACGGCCCGAAGCACTCAATTCCGTTGATGCAGATTCCATTACATAATAAGGGTGTAAAAGCGGGAGGCATTGGACTGGAACTCGAGCATCGTTTATAAGGATGGTCTCAGACTCAGACAAAATGCCATGCAATCAAGATCTAGAGTTTGCATCCCTCGGATACTTCCGGACCTGATAATCATTACGTCCGAGACAATTCAGTTCGTGTCTCGCAACTTGAACGTATTAACCTCAACCTTGTAACTCAAAGCCAAGCCCGAAACCTCTTCTACACCGTTCAGAATCTGAAAACGCACTCATACTTTGCTATCGGGACTGACATCCCATACCATCAGCCTGAGAGGTCCAATCGAGTAAAAGACAAATAAAAGATTTACCCGATTCTTTTCCCCGAGAGTCGAGCCAACACCGGAACGTTGACGTAAATCAATGGAGACGTGTTTGCGTCGCGACGAGAAGAACCCCTTGTTGGCGAACAGACATAACGTGGAAATTCAACACCCTCAGGCTGGCTCACAGATCCTTCTCGGAAAAATAATTCATAGCCTTAGAACGTGTTGATCGGACCCCTGGGTTCAGAAACGAGTTGAATTCGAGAATTCGTCTATAGTAACAATCCGATGAGGAGTGCTACACCTGCTAAACCAGTCATTTTCTGGATAGAAACCTTCAAGTCCGAGTCACATCCAGCGGACCCAGGTATTGCTCTGTTTCTGAATGCACCATAGCCAGGCTGCGGCGGAGACGGTGGGTTTATCGCAAAGACCATTCCAGACCGGCAGTGACTGGCAGAAATATTAAGGGGGTTCGCCTGCAAAGTGTCGAGAATGAAACTTACTTTTTGACTGAACAGTAAAACCAATTTGGACCGCTTTTTGTGACTTTGATAGTACATGATTTAGAGATGGGTTTATACGTCATATCTCTGGAAGTTAGAAAGTTAGACAATCTTTTATGCTGGTCCGTTACAACTTAACTGTTTGGGAATGCAGGGATAATCAAAAGTCGATTCAACTAAATTCTGTCCGAAGATATTGCCAAGGAAGTAGAGAATCAAATAGAGAGCAACTTACATGCGTCTCATTGACAGGATTGGAGCTACAGAGAGGTAAACATTCATGTGCAGATGTTAAAAAAGGACCTACAAGTTAAAGCTGATGTAATCCCCGACTTTCGAGATAATACTAATATCACAAACGCGTCGGTCAGCCGTACTTGGACCCAGAAGAAAGCAACGAACTAAGGAGGATCAAATACAAGTGGATCACTACTTCTTATTTTGACCTTGTACACTGTCGCCTCGACAGTGGAGAAGACCATGCAGGCGACCCCCAGAACTCTGGCGATATGCATGATCGTTTGCTGTGCAACGCCATGCTCATGATTTTCCATCACACAGTGTGATAATATAATAAACTTACAGATTTTTGGGCCTCTCCTGCTTAAAATGTGGGAATGGGGAAGTAGTGAGAGTTGGATTTTGGGGCACCCATGGTCGGGTCGCTTTATTATGCATTTTTTTCTTCGGAGGGCTGTGGTTTGTTAACAAGTTGGTGGTAACCATAACATTGATGAGAATACTTACGGTAAAAATTTCCGGGAATGACAATGTTCTCCTCCCCGCTAACTCAAGTGGCTGAATTTACCTTTTTTTCTTTTGGAGGCGATATGTCGATGTCAAGTTCAATATTGCCAGTCGACCAGTGACCCAACTTAAATTTCACATCCTCAACTTGCTCGCTGCTGATATCGATACGGATTGTTGGTTTGCGACCATGAGACGTAGTAAGGCATAAGTAGTGTCGTCGGTTGTTTAATCCGAAATATCGGAATATAAAATGTAAATGCAGAGCCGGACGAATTATTTGCGATCGACCGTAATGGAGATGACTGATGGGATGAGGTTGGTCTCAATCCATCACACATCCAAAATGTCATTTGAAGCCGAATCGGAACGTCGGCCAAATCATACTCACGTTCTTCTTATCACAACTGGGAGCGTAGCCTCAATAAAGGCCCCATTGATTGTCAAGGAATTACTCAGTGTGAGACTGAATTGGGTATATCTGTCCACCCACGACACTAAAGATTATTTAGTACAGGAACGTACTTGTTCAGGTAGTAGCAACAAAATCATCCCTGGCTTTTTATGATAAGCAAGACGTGCAGCAAGCAGGAGCCAGGGTTTGGACTGACGAGGATGAGTGGACAGTGAGATCGATTTTTACAATAGCCGAGTGGTAAAGGATTTGAACCTCATTTTGCTCAGGGAACATTCAAGATAGGAGATCCAATACTCCACATAGAACTACGACGCTGGGCAGACATCGTCCTCGTCGCACCGTGTTCCGCAAACACACTCTCAAAAATCGCTCACGGGTCATGCGATAATCTCGCCGTATGAGCATGTCTCTCTGTGCTGCGGAAATTAATTTGTATCATGACAGACATCCCTGATGCGCGCATTGTCACCCACAACACCAACCTACATTTTCCCTGCGATGAACACTCTCATGTACGAACATCCCCTGACTCCCGAACACCTCCGTATAGTCAAGGAAGTCGTCCAGTACAACATCGTTGGGCCAATAGCCAAGAACCTTGCCTGTGGAGATGTTGGTGAGCTCATCAAATTCTTGGCCCTCAGGGCTCAACTGACAGGTCCATAGGGACCGGGGCAATGACAGAGTGGACGGACATTGTTCAAATCGTTGTTGACCGGTTTCAATTCTCCAGAATGGATTAATTGATAGTCAATCCCTCGCATGCTAAATCTAGAGTCACGTATAAGTTGTCTAATCACCCAAAAAGTGCCCCAATGAATTAGTTTTTATGCTCTGCAACTTCTTTTGGAGTAACATGTTCCTGCCAATACCCTCAGCAATCACACAGACGAGAGTGAAAGCGAGAACGAACCACTGCAGATTTACGAGCATCACCCATATTTGTTGGTTCCTCTGCTGTCTCTGCCTTCCCTGCCGTCTCTGACTTCCCTGCTGTCTCTGACTTCTCCGCTGTCTCTGACTTCTCCGCTGTCTCTGACCCCTCTCCCTCCTTGGCGGATTGCGGAGTGGCTGCTGAGTCTTGTTCAACAGGCTGGATCAGGTTAAGTTGTGAATGATATATTCGTTCCTAGGTAAATGAGCGGTACCTTGGGGGAATCGTCCTCTACCACTGCCTTTAATTCAGCCTATCTCATCCCTAAGTCAAAGCTGACTAAATTCAAGATGTTACAAGAAACGTACAGGTTGCGCATCGTTTGGAACGTCACTAGACTTTATTAATGGCGATGTTAACAGCCCAAGACGTACATAACAAGCAAATCATACCTCAGCAAGAGTGACCGAAGACGCAACGTCTGCGACAGCACCCTCGTCGTCCTTCATCAACTCCGGCTCTGGGGTTTTGTCCTCCGAATGGTCATCATGCGAATGAGCATGGGAGTCGTGCTTGTCCTCCAAGTGGTGGCTTTTCCTTGCGGACGGAGAAATCAAGTAGAGCAACTACAACATCGGACCGAAAATGGAGGGTGTCAAGTGACGTAGCGTTGAGATCTCGGAAAAGACAAACTTACAGCAGGGCCAAAAATCAACAAAGAACCAATCTGCCAATACCAACGACGTTGTCAGGACATTTGAGGATGGAGTACCAGCCGACTCACAATCCAGGGCTTGTCGCTTGCAGGTTCTGAGCCATGTGACGACGATGTCGATGCCCTCCTGCAGGCCACTCTTGACACTGACGAAGGCTTTAATACGCTACGACGAGCAGTAGCCGTGAATGCTCTTCGAGCTATGCGGGCAGACATTGTTATTCAGTGGGAAGAAAAATCGAACAGCTCGTGGGGATTTTACATACATCAGGAACGGGTTCGCCCGACGCATACATAACATGACCGTACATACAAAATTACAACACACCAAGTCTAGAAAGCAATGAGAGACCCATCGCGGCAGAAAATGGGTCGTGCGAGACTAATTCTTCGTTGGCAAGGTGTCCAATAATTCTTCTTCGCCCTGCTGGGTCTTGTAACCCGTCTAACAGACTAAGATATGTACCATCTTCGTCTCTATACTCAGTCAAGATGCCCGTCAAGTGCTTGAGTGGCGCACGTAAAGGATCCAACGCTTCCAGGTAATCAGGGTTAACGACTGAAGGATCGTACTCAACCGTTGTACCAGGATGGGGTTGTGCCTCAATGCCTGATTGCTGGCCATAGAGCCTCTTTGGAGGTGGTCCCATCCACTACAACACCATCAGCAACAAACGAGCGCAGATTTTATTACACTTGCCGTTAGCCTATTATCCTGGAAAGGAGATAAAAAGTCTGGGAAATTTGTGTGGAAAGCCTCGGTGAGCCTATCCATAAACACCAGTTCTGAATCAAGAAAATTGGGAGACACAGCAGCGAGAGGATTGGCTTTCGATGGGCGATTTACAGCACTACTAGAAACCAGATATTTCGAATATTGGACAGGTTCGGGGATCTGAGTTTCAGGTGCCATCAAGGTCGACTGCACGCCCATAGAAAAGCGGTTATTGTACCATTGGCTCTGGGAAATAGAGAAAGTCTCTACAGCAGTAGAATTTGGAACAGAGAAAGAATTTCCTTGATGAAGCGAGATATCAGAATCAGGTGCATTGACGACTGAGAGCTTCGAAGGTTTATGGCGCGTCTTAATTTCGCCAAAGGATCGAGCCGCGATGTCTGCATTGACGATGGGAGATCGTTGAGGAGGGACGATGTGTGGAAGATAGATTCGATGAGCGAACGGCGTTAATGGGTGGTGTTCCTGTGAGGTCGAGCGAGGGGAGGGTTGAGTATATGCGTACGTATCAGGTTCTATCATCCCAGAATGTGCATCGTCAGAAAATTTCGGTCCATGCGCCGCGTCTGGCAAGTGCAACTTGGGGAGCCAGAAACATGCACCGTCAGTCGACTTGGTTTGGACAGCTGCACCCGATGCAAGATTTAGTCTATGTACGGAGTGCAAAATGTTTCGCTTCGCCCCGCCACCCGGGTCCTCCTCGCTTCCATTTCCAGGGATATCGATCTTAATAACGCCATCTTCATAATCAACCATGTCAAGGCGACCAGAGACAGAGGTAGACATCGAAGATGATTCGGAGACCGAAAAAGGTATAAAGTCCTCCACGCTCGTTGAACCAGAGACAGATGGAGTCGAAACTAGAGTGAGGTCCTGATACTCCAACTTAATTGTCATGATTTCTTTGGAAGATATGTTGCCCGTCGCCGGTGCACCAGAGCCAGATTCGGAAAAAAACGCAGCAGAAAATGCAGCAGAATTCGAGGGTTGCTTAGATCCCGTCGTTGAAGCACTGTCCGAAACAAAGGGATTTGAATTGACGTCGTTCTTGCGCTCTTTCGATCGTTGGCGACCAAACCACTGCAGAATCCACTTTGGAGGCCTAATGTCGAGAAGCAAGAAACGCGGGACATAGGATATCAAACCATATTGAGGACATAGCTGGAGAGAGCAATACGCACAGCGTTGTTTCTTCAGATAAAAATTTGGCCTCCTTTGAGGAAAGAACATTCGATTGCTTATATGCCTTCTTCAACACTGCTATTTGGGCAGTATTTGCACGTATACCTGGCGCTCGCCTCTTGGAGTTGATATTAATCCTCGGAAAATGTGAGGTATCGTCGATGATGCAGGGCTCATCGCGGTCGCCGAGAAACATGGCATTTGCCAATTGAAAACCGACATGTGTCGTCAGTTGACCATTACTAAGCCTGATCGGGGTGATTAATGGATAAGAGATGACATCGATGACATGTTAACTTATATTTCAATTATACAATCCTGTCTCTGATTCTGTATTCGATACTGAGGTGGTCGAGAGAAGTTAACGAACTTGAAGAAACACCTGCTATGATATTCAACTTTCGTATTTGGGCCAAAACTAAAGGTATGTCTGGTTCCCTCGAAAAATTGAACTTTTAGCGTGATGATCTTGCAGATATTTGGGTTTATTTGCCAAACGCAGCCAGACGTTGCCACCATGGCAAGGCAGAAGACTCCAATCATAGGTCCACAATTTTAGGGGGACTGGTGTATTAGTCCTCCCAATAAAATTTAAACAGGTACGGGGAAGTCTTTCAGGACATACTAGAGTTATCCCATCCACTTGGCCACGGTCAAGATCGGCAAAGCAAAAACCCCATGAAGCAACAAACTTCATAGACGAATGCGTAATCCTTGCCACAGTGGCTGTTTTCTCGACGACGGTAGGCTGTGGATACATCTCAATGCGACGAGGTTAAGAGACAATTTGTAGGCGGTGAGCTGTGATGGGGCTTACGCTTCTCGAAAGTATTCCGTGTGGCGAATCGAACTGTGCCGTACATCTGTGAAAATAACTCCAAGGTGGCAGGTTGCAAACCGTTGGGGGTTATGCTGAGGCCCTCTATTGGGTTGTAAGAGAGGTCTGAATAAAAAAAGTTATTCCTAACCTGCATGGCGAGCTTGCCCATTATTTGCAGACTCTGAAAAAAAAGGTGGCCTGTCCGAAACGCTCCAGAGTTCATATCCTGAGATGACTATATGTAACACAGAAACATGATGAGAGCTGCTTTTCAGAACGATGCAATATGATCCATACTGTTATCCGTAATTTCGTTTCTAGAAGCGAGTTGTTGTCGGACTCCAGGATTGTACGTCTTCAGTTGGCTCAGGCCTGCTGGTTCCTGAAATAGTGGTTTGTTGTTAGGGTAAATTATTAAATATTTATTATATCGATCAACTCCGCTCTTGCTTTGCCCCACATCCTCAAGGACCTTCCGCCGTCGCCACGGCCGACGAGTGACGCCTTTTCCATGGTCTGCTGACACGCATACTCAAGAAACGATCTTTCATTCACTCTTTTCGCCAAGAATTAAAAGGGTCCGTCGGTTCCCTGAAACGATCTTAAATGCCACCTCGGTCAACCCTGAGACCGAAAGAAGGTAGACCAGTATCTGCAGTATACATCGGCAAAGGCGATTCTTCACATTCTGCCTCGAAGGATGCATCCCAGTTCCCACAATCATCGACATCCAACAACACTGCCCTACCTGAACTTCCTGAGCCCCCAAGTCCGAGTTCCAGCATCGGCTCTGTCAAATCGGGTCTTCCGTCTCCACCAGGGACAAACTCAACAGGAAGCGGAAGTACGGGAGATCCAGCTACCATCCGCGAACGCCCCATTTCCTTACACAGTAACAGCAGCACGAGCACGAGCAGTGGAAGTCATTCTACCTTCAGGCGCGACGCTCCTAGCAGAAGTAGTAGTCGCTTGGCGGATTATAGGGTGGATAGTTCGGGTACTGATGATGACTTTGACGACGATTATGACAAAGAGAACGAACACGACAACGATAACTTAGATGGTGACGACACTGCTCGTGTGGACCGCAAACTCTTTTCGGCGCATAACGTGGACACTCTGAAAACCAAAGGTTCGAGCGAAAATAGGGTGGCGTTGCAGAGAGCAAAAAGTCTTGCTCAACGAAATCGATTGGTACGACCATTGTTCTTGTGGCCTGCTTGTTCTGATTTAATGTTGCCATTTCTTCTTGATTTCATAAATGTATTCGCAATTTTCGACTCTAGGTATTAGACAAGCTATCACGTCTTGGTTCGCCGTCGCCTGCACGCTCTGGTACTCCCAACTCCCGATCACCAGTACCCTCGCAAGCAGGATCTTCTCGTTCGCAGTCGATACGGACTGTTCGCACCACAACCCAAACCTCACAACGACACGAGCCAATTCGCTCCGGATCCGAGACTGAGCGCGAATCCACTTATCACACCAACAGTACCCATTCCACTTCGTCTCATTCCACATCATCCCATTCTCATTCTATTTCGTCGGTTCACCGTTATTCCAACTCCCAACGCTCGACAACGCCACCTCCTAGCTCTGAACTATCTGAGAATACGAATCAGTATAACCGCCTACGTCATCTTTCAGCGCCTGAATCCCCTCATAAAGCCCGTGTTATTGCCGCTTCAACATCTTCAGATTCAAATTCAAGTAAAAGCCCATCACATCGGAAGCGAAACCGTGTCTCTATGGCCAGCGTTCATCTGGCGGATTTTGACGAAGAGGATGATGCTGCCCGTGCATCTGGCATGAAAGTTGCCACCGGCACTGCCAAAGAGAGGAAGGACAGAATAATAAGTGAGGCAGATATCATTACGCAGAGCGCATTAGCGGCAGTGGCCTCATCTCGTCGCAGTCCAGTAGGACATCGAAAACGAAGTGCGTTACCTAGAGAGTTTAGATCGGATTTCGCAGATGGCAGTCCTTCCGGGGCCCAAAAGGGTGCTGAGCGAGATGACGCAAGGAGGGGTAGCCCGGAAGAAGAAAGGAGAGAAAATACTAAAGTGAGTGCAACACTCTCTCATTCTAGTACCAATCATTAAACTACCTTTCAGATGGACCATGAGGCATTCACACATTTCCGACCTCCACCTAATGGTGTTGGACGTTCTTCCACGGTCCGTGAAAGACGCATTCCAGTCAGCCCACGCTGGTCGAGTCACGAATACAGAACACCCGCCACACTTAGAACCCGACCCTTTAATACCTCATATTCAAATGAAGATGGAAACCCCAGAAGAGAAAAACAACAAAGCCAACGATTTGGCAGTGTCGAGAGTGTCATATGGAGCCCAACAGGCCGGAGCCTCATAAGTGAGGGATTGCGAGCCGCAGGTCTCACCAGGAGGAATGATGAAGATGTGAAGGGGAAACGGGTGGAACGGGAGACCCGTGGTGCAAATGGAGACGTGTTTACAGAGCGGGTGAGGAGGATCGACTGGAGTCTGCAAGATGTCATGGATGATGGCACACGGAGACCTCTGGTGGACAGAGAGCGAGAGCGGAATGTGCCTCAGAGGGCCTCGACATCCATGGCACAATATCAATACTTGGATAGAGCTTCGCCTGATGCACTCCGAGGCCACAGGACTCCATACTCTCTAGTATTACACGAACGCGATTTATCCACTGGTGAACGTACTATGTCAGCCCTGAGCCGTCGCACCCCAGGAAACACCCCACGACTTGGATCCATTCACATCCAGGAACGGATGAACAGTGCTAGTCCCTTCGGAAGTCGTCGATGTCCTACACCGCAGACTGAACATGCACGCCTAATGCTGGACAGCCTGACTCTCTTTGAATCATCGCTGGCGAAAATACCTAGATCTGCTGCGTCCAGCATCGGTGTGGCCTCGTTAACCTCCCATGCAGATGTGTTGCAAAATGCGCAGAGCATGGTTTTTGCCGCCGACCAATTGTTTAATCTGCTCAAGCAAGGCAGCACCCGAGCAATCGACTCACAAGTAGAGGCCGAAGTCGAATCTGCTGCTGATGACCCTCAAGTCAAGGAGATAGTGGACTTGTGGGGTAAGGTAGCTGCTGACTATAGGGAGGGTTCAAGGATGGCGGATGACCTGATACGTGGCATAACTGGCGTTCTGCTTGGAATTAGGCGTGTTATGCGGGAGTTGATGGTTGAGAAAGTTAGTGAGTTTGGTTCTCCCTCAGTGCATGGTCGGAATACAAGTCTTGGTCATGATGATCTGCGGAGGACGAGTCCGGATGTATCTCACTGGAATAATTCTGGCAGTCATTCCGAAAATAGCAGCGAGAGGCAAAGTGTGTCTTCCAGAGGTAGCAGGGATAGAGAACGAGAGGAGTCGCTTCGGAAGCCCGCTACTGGTGGTGCAATTCGACCAGAAAGTGTTCTGGCAAGGTTATCTCCTGCCACTTTCCACCGGCTCAAGAACCGAGAACATCTGGACGTAGAACCAATTACAAATGGGAGAATTGGTTCTGTTAGTCGATCATCTACACTACGCGAGCAACGTGTGTTTACTCAGGATTCCAGTACTCTTCGTGGGTCTTCGTTGGTTCCGGCAGACTCACAAGAGACCATCCATCCATCACCAACTCCTGCAAAGAGTTCACCAGCGGTCGGTCGCGCCCGTACCCTTCCACCGATTTCTATTCCCCGTCCATTGCCGACCCTACCTTCTGAGACTCTCCTGCGTCGTACGGCAGATAAATTTGACGGAAATGAACCATCAACTACTGTCCCTGGTCGTGAAAGACGGCGTGCCACTATCCGTGGCAGTGAGCGTCCGGTTTTTGCCTCCCTAACCAGCCCTGCTAGTCCTACCATTGCCTTAACACCTCATACCGTTTCAAACACTTCGAATCCTCTTCAAAGGGCAGACTCCACAAAGTCCGGACGTTCTCAAGTGACCTTTTCGCGACCCACCGCCGTTTCAGTCGAGAGATCCCTGTCTGAACTTCAACAAGCGGACGGAGCCAGGCAGAGGACAATTTCGACATCATCTGCTCAAGATCGTGATGGTCTCAGTGTTCCCCCCCGTAAAAACAAGGGAAGGAACGCGGTGTCAGGTTCTGAGACAGAGCGTGTTGTAACACGGAAAACCCTGGGCGTTGCCAGGGCTCGTATGTCGCTAGACATCCAACATGAAGATGATCGTAACTCGTCAGGAGTAATGGCTGATTCACGCAACTCGACATCTCACGCTGCTGATAGAAGTGCCGCCACTACGATTTTGGCTTCAACCGTTAAGCGTGATCGAAGGCGGACGGTCACTGACATCTGGCAAAGGTAGCACATAGTCCCCACAACCTTGGTGTGTCTACTCCACTTTTTGTATTCATGGTTTTCTGAGACTTGTAAACTCGACTATTTGCAGTAGACTCGTTATATTTCTTCTTTGGGGTCATTAGATTATTCAAGTCTTTGCCACCTTCGGCTTTCTGAATTCATGGTGTCTTTTGGACTTCTTTAACGTTATTTATTCATTTCCCGTTTCTGTAGCACCCTTGAACTTTCTGTCCCGAGGTCCATTCTTGGCATCTCCACTCTTGCAACTTGCCCCGTTGGGTCCATTCCGTCAACTTCCATTCATTTCATGATACCAAAGAGCTCATGCTTGATGCACGAACCCAGACAACCCTGATGCCCTCGATTGCTGTAATACCTACCTGTGTTCGATGATTCGCAGTATACCGTCTGTAACCACCTAATAAATATCATGCATCATCATATATAGTCCTTGTTAGCGAGATCTTGCCATCTATACAAAAAAGCAGATAAAGTAAATGAAGAGTGGGAACACAATGCGGAAACGTCCAAATAAAACGTCCAAGTCTAAGTAGAATACGTGTATCGCTGAATGTGTAAATTGGTACACAGCACATCAAAGCATAAATGAAATTCCGATAGCTGTTATCACAAGTCCGTGATGAACATGGGAAGGCCGTGAATATAGACGTAGAGTTTTCAATTAAGCACAAGTCGTTGCTGGGAGAGCAACGCTTATCGCATCCCATGCACTGAAAACAGACCAGAGTGAGCATCGTGGCGCGGGATATCAAAAAAGTGAATGTTTCTTACTTGGGATACTGACAGCCGCTGACCGGACTACAATGTGTGTGAAAATTCAATCGACATGACTCGAAGACAATACTCGAGACGTACACATAAGCAGGTTCCTTATCTGCGGGATTGTTCCAACCCGATCCTACGCTAGCTTTGGGGGCCGCAGTGAAAGTGGGATTAGGTAGAGTATGGATTGTTCCGGTGGATGTGTAGGTAGGCAACCTTGTACCTGGGTAGCTCGGAGAGACAGTTGCAGGGGGGAATGGGTGGCTCGCACTCATGACAGGGTCAAGGGTGCCAGCGCCAGCCTGAATTGTCAATACCGGTTTGGAAAGAATTTAGTCAGGCAATACAAACGTACTTACCCCTCCCGTGGCTGTAGATGGATAATTTCCATCGAAGAGTTGGGACGCTCCGAGAACCCCTGCACAGTAACCAACTGCTTCTCGAGGATCTGCACACACATGAAAAGAGGAACTCTTCGGTTAAATAGTTTAGTTTACCTTTGGGTATCCAGCCTTGCTGCAGTCCGACTTTATAGTCCCACATGGGACACGAGGATGTGCCAAGCGCTGTCGAATTTCCAATCTTCCATGTCCAAAAGAAGAAGTTTTGGAGGGCATCCATGGATGCGAGCACCACTTTCCTAAGACTGGCAACCGTGGCCGGAGTATATGACTACTCATCGAATTCAGTACTCGGACTTCCTCGCAACTCGGTAAAGCCAAATTGAACATACCTTCCAGTCATCCCAAACGGTGCAGTCCGCGATATCGCTTCCGATTCCGTTGAGCCTATTTTGGGGGTGAGGAAAAAAGAGTTAAACAGAGTGCTGCGACGCACCACAGTCCGCAATTATTGATGGCTGCTGAGAACTCCCCGCCGACTGTTACTCCAAAAGTCTTGGAGGATTGGTTTGTCGCGGTAGCCCAATCACTATAGTGATGTTTCGTTAGCCGAAGGGAATGGCTTAACTCCGTAATTAATAACGTACCAAGGTCTATTGGCTACTTGATCAATCCTAATTGGAAATCGGTGGTGAGTCAGGACCCCCCAATACATTTATCAAAAGGGGTAGCCAGAGACGTACGGTAGTTTTTCACCAAGAAAAGCGAGGTACTGCACCAGTCAGTTGGTCTTGCCGTTTATCACTTAATTGGAATGGCGGCACTCACCGGATGCTGATCCAATACAACCCGATCAGCGCCAGCGAGGAATCTATGAGCAACAAACGACAACTTGTTGAGTAACGAAAACCCCAATGTCCGAATGTAAGTCAACGTACCCTTCCCAGATAGCCGGCTGAATACAAAGTCAAAAAAAGGTTGGTTATTATCAGCACGACAAAAGAAGTCAGAACAAAAGCTGCAATTACCCCTTGGAAACCTTCGTGAATCGCGATGTAAGGCCCGGCGCCGGCTCCGGTTCCCCTGTTACAGATCATGTCAGGAAAACGTCTATAATCACGGAAGAAGGAACATGTGGGCACGTTGATTTCCTGATTGCTTGATACGCAGCATAATAGAAGCTCTGAACCGACTCCTTTCCTATGGTCAAGTACAAGATCTCATTCACTATTCCCATTCTACACAAGAGAGTCAGAAGATCAAAGGCCTAGAAAAACAATGTTCACTTACAGAGGGACAACATCTCGGTATTGTGGCTGGCTGATGAATTCCACAAAAGTACGAAGATAGGAGAGCGTGCGCTGAGCGTTGGCAATTCCCATGGCTCCATACATACTTTAATGCAGACAAAGACAATCAACGATACATGTCAAAAATACAACAAGGACGCATATGGATGGTCAGACCGCGGGAAGTAACGTAAAACAACAACGTGCTCACAAATTCGGGTCGCCAGCTGATCAACAGGAAAAACCATTCAAGAACGTTATAATACGAGTTTCTGAGTCACTCACATTTGCCTGAATGATTCTAAGAACAACATTGAGAAGTGGGTCCTCAAGTTAAAGAAAGCCGTGATAAACTTACCCAGCCATTCTGACTTCCAGGAAGAGCGTGGATGTCCATGAAAATGCGCAAGCCATATTTCCTTGCCCATTGAATCCTGTTGACAGCTTCAGCTAAACGGAAGTCAGGTGTTCAAGAGCGAATAGACTAACGCTTTCAGGAAATATGTCCAAGACACCTTTGGCAAGAAAGGTTCACCGGGCATCGTTTCGATGGCCCAGTATCCGATGGGAATCCGAACCCAATTCAAACCCGCAGCTATTCCTTTGGGTCAATGTCCGAATGTAAAAAATTGGTACATTACGGACCTGCGACGTCTGCAAAATCTTGTTCGGTCTATTAAAACATAGGATTAGCAATCAAACTAAAGACCAGAGTGGGAGGTAAACATGCAACGAAGGTTTTATAGTGTTTTTCCATTCGGGTAGCTAAACCAGAGCCCATGGCTTGGGACAATGTCCACTCGTCGACCACAGCAACGGTTGAGTTTCCAACATATTCCTCGTAGAGGGCAGGTACGATGAAAGGTTCAGTAACTGCCAAAGCGTCAGTTTCGTTCCGTCGTGTGTATGGAATGTTGAGTACCTAACCAGCCTCTGTTTCACACCGTGAGCGAATATATATGAGAAGATAACGGAACACTTGCCCTAGATTCACACCTCTAACAATATCATTTCCCCATTTCCATTCTTCCGACCCGACTCTCGGACTCCAACTCTGAGCCTTGCCACCACTCCCAAAAGGATTTTTTGGATCCATGGCCCATTCCCCACCAAAGTCATTCTTGTACGTGTATTTTGTTCCATCCTCGAATGTCAGAATGCTTCCAGACTTGCCAGATATGCTGGACGATGGTGTAGAACCGGTGGGAGCTGGGGCGTCTGTGCCTGGAGAAACACCGGAAGAGCTCGAGCCTTTACCGCCCAGCACGATACCCAAAGCAGTAGCGACCGCAGCGACAATCGCTAGACAACCTGCAATAATCCATTTCGTCCTATTACTCATCCCTGAGTTGCGGTTCTTGTTCGAACGTCAGATATAAAAGCGCAGCAAATGACGAATTGAAACAAACCAAGGCCCCGTTGTCGTTGACATTGAAAAAGTCAGACGTGCCTGGGGTGGAGCCCTGGAGTTTGTTGGGCTCTGTGCTAGACACCGCGGTGTAAACAGTCATAGTAGTGGAATGACAAGTGCGGACACGTCGAGCATGTCTAAGGAACGCCCGTATCACACCATTCCAGGATGTGGCTAATTTTAGCCTGCAATTCGGTCCTCAAACCGTGCATGCCGGCAGAAATTACAAGAGCCAAGATTGCTATCTAATAGAGCAAAAAAAAGAAATCACTTACAGTCATTTTTGCGGTGGTCGACAGTGGTAGTTAAGTCGGAAACTATAGAGACCGGTACTTGATCCCATAACGGGCGCTTAATTATTAGTCGACGGAGGCGCTCAAATAATTCACCGGGCAACAATCTGGGGTCCGAAGGGGATCTCACTGACAACCCACTTGTCAGCTAACTGCAGCTGCTTTAATACGGACCAAAAAGATAATCTCAGATCTTAAAAATCAGATCTCTGAATCATATGAATGTGTATAAGTACGAATAATCTACAAAACAAAGGTTTCTCAAACCGCATTATCCCTGTCCATGCGTCTCCGTTTTCGCTCCTGTTCTTCTAGTATCAGCCTCTCCGCTGCTGACATGGCTGCTGGTCGCTTCTTGTCATTCACCGCCCTATCTGCATTCACCGATGATGAAGATCCTCCTACAGTCGCCGTCTTAAACACGTTCGGTCGCTTCAATGGATTAACTTTCAGGGGATTTATCTTCAAGCCTGTCGGCCCCGATGGAGCCGCGGGAGTCGCAGACGTCACAGAAAGGGATAAAATCACCTTTTCGGTATTTTCGTCTCGTTTTAATTCTTGCGATTCTGCCTCTGGAGGGGGCGACTCAGAATCACCACCAGCTTTGGCTCGCTCGATTTGCTCAGTAATCAGTTGCCGCTCGCGTTGTTCGTCCGACATCGTGGCTCTATCTTTCTTCAGAGAGGCTTCCTGAAATTTGACAAAAGATAAGGGAAAGCCTGTGAAGGTCGATATAAAAAAACTAACCGCTTTCGCCAGTGCTTTCGGACTACTATCGATCCAAGCGATAAACCACCCCTTCTCCGTTTCATCCACCCTCGCAACTCCACTCCGACCAAGGTGTTTCACGAATTCCGTCAAAGTCACCCAACGTGTAGAATTCATGTGAAGATGTTGTTTATCAGCAATGTACTCTTGGTATACTCGATTTGCTGCAACGCGTTTGGTTCCAAATCTGTATTTAGTCGATATCCAGTTACGAAATAAACAATATCCAAAAACACGGACCTTCTTGACAGCAACGAAACGAACGTAGACTGGAACTCTCCAGAGAAACCGGCAATATGGCTTCCAGCATGTTCACCAACCACAAGCATCTGTCTCAAATGCGATTCAGACTGGGCGTGACACTTGAAGCCGTTCTCGTCTCGACATTGCTTCTCGCAGACTTGGCAGTACCATCGCAGGCGCTGCAGGCCTTTTGATTTCATCTTATTTGCGACATACTTTGGGGTACCAACTATCCACATGGTCAGCAGTGATCCAAAACTACATAGAATAAAGTGTCTTACCTTCAGCTCGAGGCATAGCTACGATAATGCAGAAAGGAAAGACAAAGCAACGATGCCCGTAGCGATGAGCAGCTTGTTTGCCTTGTACGCATCAGGTAAACAAAATCACATGACCACTTATATGACTGATCATCGGATCAATGATACCAGCCAAGAACGGAAACACTTCCGTTTTCGGACGAATCCTCAAGTGAATACCGTCAACCCTCGAACGAAAAAATCAATATAACCAGTGATGGGCTCAACAGACACAAAGCCAACAATCACTCATAGCTCTCACGAACATCCTAAATCACATACTCGGAGCCCCAACCGTCGTCAGGAGAAAAGGTCAGGTTCAAACTGACGATCAAATTTGATGCACTCAGCATGGCATACTTGATCATCCTTGATTTTCGATTTCTCTTGCTCGTTCACGGTACTCTGATCTTCGATGTTTGAATTTACAATAATTTGCGCATCAATAAGTCACCTAGGATTTATTTGTTTCCCTCGCTTAGTCTCTACATATTGGCATTTTCAACATCGTGAACTCCATCAAGATGCCCACACCCTATCGCAATGAACGTGAGGCAGTTATCGCTGTTCACATATCACATGAAAGTACACACTGATTCCATAGCGTTATCTACATTTCACATGTTCTGGCAATCAAGTCGCTTTCGTGAAGAGGGATTTGATCCACTTTACTCGGCAACTTCGAAGAAACAAATCAGTGGAAGCCCACATAATGAATCTTCCAGCGGCGTCGCGATTAGTAGTTTACCTGACTGTGTTGCACTGTACTTGGCTCGAAAGAAGCTCCTCCCACCTCGGGCTCACCCCGAGTTCGAATTCCATCCATTTATAAATCTAGCCACCCTCGTAATTTAATGTTTCAACACAGTATGTATAGGAATCTCGCCGTCCGAGATTCCACTCTCGTGAAAATGATTCGTGTCACTTAAACCTGAAATCTAGAAATGGAAGAACAACCTATTGGAACCAGTTCCGGTTGTTGAACCTCTCATTTCACAGCCACGTCCCAATTCAAAAGCACACGCATTGCGCCGACTGGTTGGTCGTTGCATATCTTACTGCTCTAAGATGACTCGCCACCTCTACACGAGGCTGTGCCCCTGATTACCGCCACAGTGAAAGTGACTGCCATATTTGATGATCATCACCGACTCGTAGTAGCTAAACAAATCTGGATCAAATATGTTTATCCATCGAAAATATATAGTATCTTGTATCCACATTCCCTTCATATGTGCTCAGGATTTCGAAGGTGGTCCACTGTGAATCCTGATTGATATGATCTCGGAAGCACACTTTCCAACCCCATCAATTTTTTCAACAATATATATATCCCTCACCTGGATAATAGAAACATGTCTAAATTCAACTAATTAAAACGATCTACCGTGGATTTACGAAATATTACTGTATTCTCCCCACGAATTCCAGCTTTACGGAGAGGATATGAAGTAGATATACAACGATAATTACCCGTCATAAGCGGGTTTATTTTTAGTTCATCCCAGCCCAGAGACCTAATTTCCGTTGTGAACAGTTTTGATCTCAAATCCTTCGACTTTGTCGAACGAGGGAAGAGAAAAAGCAAGACACCACCCTGGGTTGATTATTGAATCAATATGACTTGTCACTAATTGTTCTACAGTGGCACATGGAAGCGCGATTAACACAATACCGTTGTAGCTAGCAACAGTTTCCGACAACACGAGAGCCATCGTAATTTGTCTCCTGAGAGACGGCGCAGCTGATATAATAATGTAATAATCATCTACGGGCGGTCCGCCCTGTTCGTGTTGTTGTTTTGGTCCACCGGGATTTGTCAAGTCCTCCAGAAGATGTCTTACAGACGTACTGTTGGTCTGGGATCCGATCTGCGGAATGTCTACTTGTGTACTGGACATCACGGATCTTGGTACGTACCAAACCACAGCCCACAGCTGGATAAATATCTGTAATCGTCAATACATACTCCTGGACTTGATCAATCTTTCAGATAAAGTTTCACATACACCAAAGTAGTAACTGACCATGGGGAAGGAGATGCAAATCCCGTTCTTCGGAATAGGCCGGAACTGGTGTTCACCACTTGCAATTGTGTACCAAAAGGAAGGGAATGGGAGAAGCAAGGGGAGAGGATTTCCCATACCCCCGATCCATGAATAACCTCGGATGAAGATTCCTGGAAACATATCCCAAAGAAAGAGAGAAAGTAGACAAAGTTTGATTGTTCCCTTGGTCATTAATAGTCCCACCCGCAATGGCTTCCTGGACTTTCCTTTTTGGAAGACGAAATGTCGGCTTCCAGACTCTCGGATGGCAGTATCATCGCAAAATGTGAACGTGGGATCCGTCCTTGGCTGTATGTATTGGAGCCGACATCGTTCTGAAACACGTCAAGATAACATGAGCGCTGCCACTGAAAGATCCAAAATATCCAACAAACACAACATTGGTAATTTAACTTCCAAAGTCCTATTGTACACGATACGTTCAACGAGCTCGGAGGTTATTGAGATGCGACCATTTATTCTGAGACTTCATGACGCTTTTAGTTTCGTCTGTTGTTTCCGTAAATATCTTCTTGCTTTCGGGACTCCAAACTGCCAAAGTGATACCAATGATTAGCAAGCGAGCGCACAAACGGATAGAGGGTTATAATAAAAAAACGATAAACTCGGGTGGAGCAGGGACAGCCAAAATGAAAGATACCTACCTGGAGGATAGGATACAGAACAAGCGAGACAGCTCCGATCATCCAGCCCCATTTGACAGTTTTTGGGAGAGGATTCGGGTATTGCCCCTTCCCCCATTTCGTGATGGCAAGGAGTTCAGTGACGATTGTGGCAAGTAGCAACCAGACGTGTTGACCCATTCTGACTGTTCGTCTGGGTAATCGTAGGATGTGCATATGATCGGGATCCATGTAAAATGAATATTTTATTCCCTGGGAAGCAAAATACACTTACCGAGGGTCATTGATGTATTGATAGAGTTCGCGAACGGCGGGGAGCGCGCAAAGGAACACAAACACCAGTCGTAGGACTATGATTGGATGGTCTGGCTCCATCCAGAGTAGACTCTAGAGGAAGGGATCGAGAGTCTCGGCATATGCAGAAATACCTTTCCTCACCTTGAGGTAAAACGGATTGAGCTCTGCTGCCAAAAACACCGCCAATAACAAAACGCCCGTGAAAAAATGCAAGAAGTCGGTGGCGGTACCCCATTTAAAAGCTGTGAAATCATGTGGTGAAAATTGGCTGAGTACGCGTTTGGCCTTTGGGCGAATGCCTCGCGTTTGACGAAAGCCTCGCCATTCATAGGGCTGCGGACCAATAATGAGCGCTCCGACCGCAAAGGGTTTAATTGTTAAGATGACTACCTTGACTTCCAAGTATTGACAAAGCTTCATGCCTATAAAGTTAGTTGAACACTACATCCGATCGACAATAGGCAAAACTCCGTACCCAAATATGTTCCCAGCCAATTACATATTAGAACATCTAGAATCCACTGGATAAAAAAAGCGAACGGGGAAGTTAGAGTGTGTTTGACAAGCGACAGGATGAGTGAGCATAAAGTCAGACTCACATGATCCCACCAACACTGGACACAAGACTCAGTCGTACTCAGAAGAATGACGTTAGTTGATCGACACCCACCTCCGCGAAGTTCGGTAGTTGATGTTGAAGGCTGTATTCAGCGAGCTCGAATGCGATGCTAAGAATCTACAAAATTAAATTTACTCGCAACTCAGAGAAGTCTGAAGTAGGGGTCACTCACCCAGCAAAACCAATAATCACGTAGTATCATAGCTTTACCAAACCAACCCAGAGTATGGGCAACACAGAAGATATCGAGTGCGTTCTTATGACGTACGGTGAGAATTAGAGAAGGCAATTGATGCGAGTAAAAAGTATTTATTACCCAGAAATTCTTGGCTGTTAACGAGCAATCCTCTGCGTAGTTCTTTTCAGGTAAGGGTTTGCCAAGGGCCGGGTCGAGATAGATCATCATGTTCCTTGCTGTCTTGACGTCTTGGAAAAGTAAGAAGACGAGTGCAAGCTCGTAAAGCAAATTTACACCCAAGATTATACGCCAGAAGGCAGGGTGGGGTCGAATAAAGGGTCCGTCGCGAAACTGAATCATTGCAAATAAGAGAAACGAGGCGAGGGCAGCGTAGACTCCACTGTAATTTACGACCTTATTAGATATCTGTCATAGTCAATAATTTGGAAACATACACGCGTCGTTTGTCCTGTCCTTCCTCGAGGACATCCTGGGTCATTGCAATGTAGGCGAGGACGATTAGACCTCCTGCAAGCGCGGAGAGAGTAAGTGGGTTGTAAAAAAATCTATTACAGAATAAGGCAATCGAACTGGAAAAAAAGGCAAAAACACACTCAATGCTTGTATCTTGTTTCTCTTGAAAGGGAGTAATGCGTGTGTACGACTCTGTGCGGTCCGCCTGATGTTGTTACTGTCATTCAAGCGAACGGGAATTAAGAAACAAGACAGACATCGAACCCTAATTAAGATCAGCCTCGTGGGAGAGAGCAAGGCAGGAGACATACATCGCACTGGCTGGCCATGCAGACCAGGATTGGGGGAGTCCTCGTCGGAAAACATCGTTGGGAGGTGAAGAGGAGCTGCCGAGTGGCAATCCGGCCGGCAAGAGAGCCAGTGGCGGCAACTAATCCGCGCGCCACAATTCCGGATTGCATGAACCCCGTGCCTAAGGTTTACGCAAGAGGCCGGGGCGGACATACGGATTTCGCGGAGGCATTACCCGAAAGGACGGTGAGTTTAAAATACAAGCGGGCCGACGAGAGCTGACCACGTTTCCGATCCAGGGTCTTGCCAACGAGATCTTGGATCTTTACTTAACCCCGGAACCACTTAAGAGCCCAACCTGCTCCTTCTTCGTCCTCGCGCCCCTCCCATGATCTCCCCAGACGACTTCCAACCCCTCCAGCTCAAAGGCGAAATCATGGACCTCGAGTTCTCGCTCGACACTGACCACAGGTACTGTCTTTGGTTTCCGACCAATTAACCGTATTTCTCCCCTCTACACCCGTTAATCAACCAAAAATAGGAAAAGGAGGCGAAATAGGACCACCCAAAGTTGCCTGAATTGTCATACATCGAAAAGAAAGGTCTGCCTCTGTCCGAGTCTGCTTCTGCCTTTTTTCACCTCTTTTTACAGTGCGACAGAAAGAGACCATGTCAACGTTGCATCCAGCTCGGTCTGGTACATAGTTTGCACTTGTCCCCCTTTTCGTCGTTCACATTTGGCCACAGACAGGTCTCTGTGTTTACGAAATCGACGACCCTGCCCTCAGGTAATCCCTTTGTTGAATGGGATCCACCCATCTGACCCCCATCATTAGAGACGACCCGTCTCTTGACGAAAATACCCGTCTCCGAAACCGAATTGCAGAGCTCGAGTCTCTCGTTCGTGAGCTCAGAGGTAAGCAGGAATCAAGTACTCAACGCATTCGATTCACCAAAAATATTCCCTTAGGAAAACCTCATCCACGGTGGGCGGACAGCAACTTTCGAGATGGTGACACCAACGAAAAGTGGCATTCTCGTGCTACAAAGTGCATGCCTACTCAGAAACGTGGGTCTCAGGTACAACCACAACCACAACCTCAGCAAAATGGGCAACACACCACCGACAGCGCTGGTGGTGGAGGAGGAGGCGGAGACCCTCGCAATGGTGTGTCTACTCGAGGGATGCAGTCCTTGCTGAGCCCAATCAAATCAGAACCTACAACCGATGGGAATACCAATGCCCATCTTTATCGTTTTTCTCCCTCTCCTGCTCCTTCCATGCGATATCACAGCTTCCAACAGGCTGACGTGCGTGCAGGTCCAGATTCACAGACACCATCGGCATTCCCTGCCACCAACGGTGCTACTACAAATGGATACCACCAGTCATCCAACTCCACTGGCAGCCACTACTCTGGTAATTTTGATTTTTTTTTGAGATGTAATAACTGGCACTGACTCATACTCAGAAAATGGTGCTAGCGGACCCTACTCTGACGATGGCAAACCGAGTGCCGCAGGCTATGACGACCACCATTTTCGACATTGTCCTTGTAGGTCGAACCCGGCCTTGGGTCTCACCTACCTTTCCCTCTCCCAAGCCTTGCAAAGCTCTCTCAACACTTTACGCCAATTCTCACATCATCCTTCCAACACGCAATGTTTACTTCTACGGCGAATCGTAGACCTCAACAACGCACTACAGTGAGCAACCACCCTCTCTTTCCTACTCCTTACTGAAGCATACCAGTGGTCACGACAGCCCCAGAGTATCTGTCGCGCCATCCTACGAAAGTACTCAAACCTCCGATAGCGAAATAATGACACCTCTCTCTGCATCGAGCGGCCCCACCTCTTTCCACGCAGGCTCCCCCGCCGTCTCTCCCCAAGAATGGAACCACATCGCAACGTCCGGTTTCAATCCTTACTTCCCTGCACCAGATCACCACAACGTTTATAATGTCAATCATGTCATGACCTGAAAATGCAAACGGCCATGGAGTTGTTTTTCCCCTTCTTTTTTTTGTTTTTTGAAGCTTTCCAAAGAATCTATCTCAATGAGACTTGTGATTGGGGTGGGGGCAATGCGTCTGTGCATCCGATATGCACAGTTGGGGAGCAGCGACTGGCCCCGTTGGGGGATGGGCGGGGATCCTCGTCCTCCCTTCCTGGCTCTGTGTTTCTCATGACACAGAGCATCTGTCTTCTATATATTATAATTTTCCTTCTTCTCCTGTTACTCCTTGCTCATACACGATCTTGTTCTTTGTGCGCCTCTCGTAACGTATCCAGCTGCTATGTTCTGCTTTCTTTTTCATGGATATAATTGCCACAAAGTATATACCGCCAGTCTTCCTTTCTCCTATCCTCTTTACGGTCTCCAAGGAGCCACGTCGCTGGTTTACATTTATTCCAGTTCACGTTGTCGACATGTCCTAGCTTCAAGATTCTCTTTTCTTCTCGTTCACATAAGTAGTCCTCTTGAGTCGACATATGCACATATTCTTTTATTTCCGTAACCGTTCGTAGGAGGACTATACCATGATCCCTGAGCAAAATGTATTATCAAACATGACAGGTTCTCATTTTCCAAGTCGTGAATAGGTGCTACAACTATCCAAATCAATTTTAAACCGAAACTTGCGATCTGTGGGCTGGTCAGCTTTGGATGGTACACCATCCGGACCGAGCTCCCATATATCTCGTTCGATGAACAAGACTTGTCCATCTCTGCGGACAAGCAAGATCGTGGAGTTTCGTGTCCCATAGTAGGTGCTCTGGCCATCAAAGACGAGCAAAATGGGTGCCACTTGTGCGTTACATGATTCAGGGAGGTCCTCCAAGGATTTGACTGGCTGTTCTGGATGCGATCTATAGAATCGGGAAATATCAGCAAGCGAACATAAATGGGCGAGTGGGAAGAAGGAAATGAGAAGAGGGGGGAAAAAAAAGGAATAAGACTCGATTATTAAATGTTCTCTTTTTTATACTCACGCAAGGACGCCAAAAAGTTGCTCAGCAAAAGCATCTTCCGACGTTTGACTAAAGGTGAAAGATCGCAGCCGTGCTTCGAAATCCGTTGCGGCATGTATAATTCTGGGCCAACGATCCATATCTACACCGTCGATACCATTTGACATACACCCGCAGAATCTCTCGGAAGGGAAGAGGGAACGAGAAGACAGCGGTCTTCCTCCTCCGTGATTAGTCACAAAAAGAGAGTTGTATCGAATCTGAGGAGTGCTTTTGGTGCGACTTGGCGTGTCAGAAGACAGAGATGGTGACCCTGGCAGGTTTGTTTCTGGAGCGCCAGCTGATGCTGGAACTGCTACGGTCGTTCCTGGACCAGCTGCTCCTCCCGGGGTTGGTGCCAGGGTTGGCGTCTCTATTAGGACAGGTTCCATTAGGAGAAGATTAAATCCGGCATAGCTATCCTGTTGAACAATTGACCCGGTTCCGTTTTGTGTTGATCGTGATAAAAGGAAGGAGGAAACCAGCGATCCTCGAGATGTGGGATACCCATCGGGGGGAGGGTGTTCATCTATGTTTGTCCTGCACAATTGGGGCAGTTAATAAGCGAAAATAAGCCATGATGAGTGTTGGGTAACTAGGAATAGGAACTTGATATAGACTAGCGCAAGGCAAGTTCCACGACATCGCACCCTCAAACACTAAGTGGATGTTTTGAGTACTCACAAAAATGCTACTCGTCCAGCTGTATTGATTCCAAACCATGATCCACCAGCTTTGGTATCGCGACCTGATAGGATGGGTCCGAGCGAGTCATCCTCGAGGTTTGATGCGAATGAATGGAACTGTGCTTTCTGAGTTGGCCGATGCAGAGCCTCATCACGGTTAGTACAGAGGATCCTTAGCACATCGAGATTAGTCTCTTTTTCATACAGGACGCATGAGGAGAGCTTACAGAGCATAATCAGGGTGTTCTACAGACCAGAGCCCGATACACATAATGTGCGCCACGAATTTCTATCAATGGTGGTCCGAGGGGAGGTGCAACAAGAGATCCGTGGAGCAATAAACTACGAGCATGAGTCTAAGGAGAATCATTCGAAACTTCCCACGTCCAGCATGCCCAAGCCACTCATCGTTCTCGACAATGGCGCGAGCACTATCAAAGTCGGTGTGGTCAATGAGCACCCAGACCCTTTGTACCTTATTCTTTGTCGTGTCTGTCGCCTCTTACAAATGATTCTTTTCCAGAATAATCCCCAACGCCATCGTGCGGTCCAAAGGCGATAAAAAGACATATTTTGGCCATGAAATTGCCCAATGTAAAGATTATTCGACCCTGCACTTCAGGCTGCCCTTCGAGAAGGTCAGTTATTCACCAATTTTTGACTCTAGTATTGCCTTATTTCCTTCAGCTTGCACACAGGGTTACCTGGTCGATTGGGACGCACAGAAAGCGGTCTGGGACGGTGTCTTCTCAGATCAAGTTCTTGCAGTGAGTTCACGAGTCTGCCAGGTTCTGATGATGATGCGTGTAGTTCTGACGGCTGGAAAGATTGACACTACTCAATCATCTCTTCTTATTACGGAACCGTACTTCAACTTGCCCAATATACAAGATGTCTATGACCAAATGATCTTCGAAGAGTATGAGTTTGCTGCTTATTATCGCAGTACTCGTAAGTTTTATTGCATTAGACAATTGAAGGCGTTGATCTGATCCTTCAATCCCTTGAAAATGAAATAGCTGCTTCCTTCATGTCATATGGACAGCTATTCTCTTCGCCAGGATTACCCTCTCCCCAGTGCTGCGTTGTCGTTGATTCAGGATTTAGCTTTACTCATGTCGTTCCAATGATCAATGGTGAAATCATCTGGAAGGCCGTGAAAAGGTAAAGTAAATATTAAAATCAGCAGCGGATAATTGCGAATCTGTGATTGTGCCCTTCCTCTCATTGCAGACTTGATGTTGGTGGAAAATTACTTTCAAATCATCTGAAAGAGCTCGTTTCTTTCCGCCAGTGGAACATGATGGACGAAACCTACATCATGAATCAAGTAAAGGAAGCCTGCTGCTTTGTAACCAGTAACTACAATGCAGACACTGAAACATGTCGGTAAGCACCTCTGAATCCTAAGACATCTTCGCATTCTTACGTCTTCGTTTTTCCTGCGATGATACGCAACTTGATTCAATCAATCGATGTAGAGTTGACCCAAAACAGAACTCTATCGTTCAAGAATACATACTTCCAGATTTATCGACAAACCGCCTGGGTCGCGTCCGACAACAGGGAGAGAACGTAACTGACACGGATCAAATCCTCATTATGAACAATGAACGTTTCACCGTGCCCGAGCTGTTGTTCAGACCAGATGATATCGGTAAGTGTACTTCCAAAAGGCGCCGTCGAGTGAATAGCACATTTCTTCCATCTAACGATGCGATCATTGATTCTCCGCAGGTTTGGATCAGGCTGGATTGGCCTCGACGATTGCCTACTCTATATCACTCCTCCCAAACGATTTGCAGGGCATGTTCTGGGCAAACATCGGCCTCATAGGGGGTAATACAAAATTTCCTGGACTTCGTGGGCGGCTGTGAGTCGTATACATTCATTCTTTAATAGGCCCTGACTCAGTTAGGCGTTAGTCTAGCCGAACTTCGAATGCTTGCGCCTGTTGACTGCGAAGTCGTGATCTATGAAGGCGAAGAGTGCGTATCGTTTCGCTTCTTTTTACAAGCATAAATCCAGTTTCTGACAAAATGATTGGCTTCTTTGATGCTATTCTCACTTTTTTTGCATAATGTGTCTTGCGTTGACAACCAATTACTTCTTCAACTACCTATTCTTTCTCATTGTCATCTTGTTCCTCACTCAACTGACTACCACACCAGCCCCATCATTGAAGCTTATCAGTCAGCTTACGCTTTCGCCCGCTCATCGGATAGTATGATGACCTCAGCATCCGGAGGAGGAGTCGGGAGTCGCTTTGTCACGCGGGCTGAGTATCTGGAGAGTGGAAGTCTTGCTTCTCGCAAGAAGTTCTTGGATTGGAAATCCGCCGAGGATCTAGAGAGAGCAGTATACGAAAAAATTTCAGGGAAATCGGATCAAGATGGAGATGTGCTAAGTCACAAAGAGAAGGAAAGAGCGGATTTGGGTGGTCCTGCTACTACCAGTAAGGAAAGGGATGTGCGGAAGGATGGGAGTGCTGGTACTGGTCTCAAGGGATCCGGAAGGACTAGGGCTCGGCGTGATGAAATGCAACGCCAGATGCCACGTGTGGATGATCCATCTTCTCAAGTTGAGAACCCATCTAGTGGGAGGATAACCAGAACGAGAAGCGCCAGAGCCGGCATGGCTAGTACTCCCAAGTGAATGAGCGGCTCCAAGCGTCATCGTCTTCACGCTCCCGTTCCCGACTTGTCAGGATGAACAGAAAAAGGTTTGGGGTAAGGAACCAAGTTCGATGTGGCGCATTGTATAAACCACCTGTCCTGCCATTCAATTTCATAATGTATTCTGTGGAGTCCTATCATTTTATTCATTTGAATTGAATTTGAGAGAACGTGCTTCACCTCGAATATCAAATCCTCCGATTCAGATTTGGCAGTGAATAGAAGGATATAACAGATTTACAATATGTTACTCGTTAGTCGACCGTTTGAGTCGACCTGAACAGGATCCCGCCCAACTCTCGAGATCCTTGCCAACCGTTTGAATTAATTCCGACTGGTTGAATCTCGGAATGAATCCCATTACGTTTCTGTCTATCAAGCCCATAAGTGAATAGACCCGTCCCGGGAATGTGGGTCAGCCGATACGAAGAGCTTTTTCCCTGCCAGTGTGACCAGCTTTATGTGGAAAATCTAAAATGGGTGTACCACTGCAACCGCTGGTATCGTTAAAAAAACCTCAAAGGAAGCTACCGCCCAAAAGGGCTAGGTTTATGTAGGGCAGAACAAAAGGGTTTGTTACGACACCCCAGGTGGGAGACTTCTCATCAGAAAATGTTGAGGCTTGCTAACAACTCCATATGAGATTATAGACCGGAAATTTTTTCAACTTGTAGGGTAAATTGCAATAATCACACAAGGCACCCAGCTTTTGGCTCTAATAATATCGATCCTCGGCTCCTACTATTTGGCTTTGTGGGTCCTACTCGCACTAGACCCGGCTATCAAAAAAAAAACTC
>Ga0307517_10001650_pt1 | contig 36855 bp, 26 predicted proteins | sample 23_EM_MG_FD_194515 | JGI IMG/M metagenome (GOLD analysis project Ga0307517, IMG submission 194515) | Populus trichocarpa ectomycorrhiza microbial communities from riparian zone in the Pacific Northwest, United States - 23_EM | ecosystem: Host-associated > Plants > Roots > Unclassified | place...
CCTCTTCAAATATAAAAAAATTATTATATAAATGAATTTTTCGCTGTATTGCTTTATTGGTTTTTTTATATTCTATTTTAAAACTATTTTTAAAAAATTATTGTTTTTATTTTAAATTATTTTTTTTAATGTTTTCAAGTTATTTTAACATGTTGATATTAAAAATAAATTTTAAAAAATAAAAAATTATTATTTCAATACATTTCCAAGAAAAAAAACATTTTGAGTAACATAATATAAAGCCAAGCTATTAGTCTTCTGCTATGTAACTTGATATTCTTGTTCTGCTGCTAATTTTTCTTTTCTTTTTAGATTCTGCTAATTCATTAGTGTGTAATGCTTCTGCACTATTGCTGTTTTCTACTTCTTCTTCTTTTTGGATTTGTTGTTTGTTTAACTTGTTTAGATTCTTGTTTGGTTACTAAGGTTTTGCTTGTCCTCCACTGTTAGATTGCTTAATGGAATACAAAAAAGAACTTGAGCGCCATCTCCTAAACAATGATGTGGATGCTTTGAAAGTTGATGATCCCTTTACCAATGCCAGTTTTTGGAGCAAAATTACTTTCAGATGGCTTAATCCACTCTTTTCGAAAGGGTACAGAGAAAAACTTAAAGCTTCTGATATTCCTACTTTCCCTCGATCAGCTATGGCTGATAAAGGTTACTCCTTGTTAGAAGAATCTCTTGAGAAGGACAAGACTGAAACCCCATCAATAGGGAATGCTATTTTTCGTTCTGTTTTGGGATCCCTGGCCCTAAATGCTATGTTTGCTGGTATAATAACTTTGTTTCTTTGATCATTCTTGTTTAGATTTTCAATCTTGGCTGTGTACAATTTTTTGTTTTAAATCTTTTTAGGGGTTTATGTCATGGCTTCCTACACGGGACCTTTTCTGATCGCAAACTTCATTCAACTATTATCTTCCAAGGATGATGATAGTAGCCTTTATGGTTTTGTTCTGGCATCTGTCATTTTTGTTGCGAAGACAGCCGAATCCCTTTCGCAGAGACACTGGTACTTCGGAGCTTACCAAATTGGAATAAAGATTCGTGCAGACATTTTGGCATTGCTTCACAAGAAATTGCTAAGGGTGAAGAGTGATGGAGAGAGAAATGGAAAGATTATCAACTATATCAATACAGATACTGAAAAAGTTGTGGAATTCATCCAGCGATTTCAAGAAGTATGGTTGCTGCCAGTTCAAGTGATGCTTTCATTGTTCATATTAATCAAACATCTTGGATGGATCCCTTCGATTCTTGCTGTTCTTTCTACAGTTTTGATTATGGCGAGCAACACCCCTTTGTCAAATTTCCAAAACAGACTCCACTCTAGGATAATGGAAGCAAAAGACTGTAGAATCAAAGCTACATCCGAGACTCTAAAAGGCATGAAAATCTTGAAGTTGCATGCTTGGGAGCCTACCTTTCTAGATAAGTTGCTTCTTCTCAGAGAAACTGAAAGAGGTTGGCTGGTGAAATTCCTGTACGCAAAGTCAGCACTTGTCTTTCTGTACTGGACTTCACCAGTTTTAATTTCCTTAATGACATTTGGAGTTAGCGCTATATTAGACAGAAAGCTTAGTTCAGGTTCAATCTTCTCAGCTTTAGCTACCCTCCAAATGCTGCACGAGCCGATTTATAACATGCCAGAACTTATTTCTGCTGTTGCACATGCAAAGATTTCAATCACTAGACTCCAGGAGTTCTTAAGAGAAGAAAACCAAGAGCAATCAAAGGTTAACAATTTGCCTCAGCAAAACCATTCAGTGATTAATATTACCACAGGAGAATATGCTTGGGAAACAAGCAACACAAACATCTTGCAGCCAACAGTTACAATCCGAGAGGATATAAGAATCATGGAGAGAAACAAGGTTGCCATTTGCGGATCAGTTGGATCTGGCAAGTCCAGTTTGCTTTTCAGTATTATCAGAGAGATCCCTAGGATATCTGGAAGTGGAATTGAGGTTGTTGGTTCCAGGGCCTATGTCTCTCAGACACCTTGGATTCAGTCTGGTACAATTAGAGACAACATATTGTTTGGAAACAATATGAAAAAGGCATTCTACAAGAATGTTATAGAAGCTTGCGCACTCCAAGAGGACCTTGAGAGGCTGATCCATAAGGACTTGACAGTGGTGGGAGAGAGAGGAATAACTTTAAGTGGAGGTCAAAAGCAGAGGATTCAATTGGCTAGGGCAATATACAGTGATGCAGATGTTTATCTCCTGGATGATCCTTTCAGTGCTGTTGATGCACATACAAAAGCACATTTATTCAAGGTAAGCAACATTTTCCTGTGTCTTTTCTATCAGCCATGCGCCCATGCCCTATTTATTCAAGGTTTATTAGTTCTTTTGGATGAATGATGCAATAGCATTGGAACTTTTTTGCAGCATTGTCTGATGGGCCTCCTGTCTGATAAGACTGTAATTTATGTCACCCACCAATTGGAATTTTTAGCAGCATCGGATCTTGTTCTGGTAAGTTTAATGATTTTTTATCCATGTTTATATGATTCACTCTTCGTGTTATGATTTTTCATCTGATTTAAATGGATATTGTGTAGGTAATGAAAGATGGTAACATAGTTCAATCAGGAGCATACAAAGATCTAGCTGTAGAAACACAAGGTGAACTTAGAAGATTAATGGTTGCGCACTGCGAATCTTTGAGACAACTAAGCTCAACAGAAGGAAATTCCATAACTAGTGAATCATATCTGGAAAATCAAAATCAAGAAAGCAGAGAAACTAACAAAGAGCAAGTCAGTAATGGGCAATCTGTGCCAGTGGCTAAAAAGGAGGAGAGGGGAAGTGGACGAGTTAGTTGGAAAGTTTATTCAAGCTTCATTACTGCTGCATACAAAGGAGCTTTTGTTCCTGTTCTCCTTCTTTTCCATATTTTCTTTCAAGCACTACAAATGGGAAGCAATTATTGGATTGCATGGGCAACCGAACAAGAGGGCAGGGTCAGCAAAAGGCAATTTATAGTGATATTTGCTTTAATTTCAGGTGCGAGCTCTCTTTTTGTACTGGCAAGAGTATTATTGTTAACAGCTATCACCATCAAGACCGCCCAACGGCTCTTCACCGGCATGATAACATCAATTTTCCAAGCTCCCATGTCATTTTTTGACACCACTTCTTCAAGTCAAATCCTTGACAGGGTTAGTCTTTTTGGTCATCACCATGTTTACTAGCCCTCTAATTGTTTTCGTTTTCCTTTCTAAAGTTATTGTTCTGTCAGAAGCTAATTTCTCATCTAGATTTTGATCTTTTCCTTACCTTTATTTGCTCTTCAGTCTTCAACTGACCAAGCGACTGTCGACACTGATATATCCTACAGAGTAGCTGGATTAGTATTTGCACTCATCCAGCTAATTAGTGTCATTGCCCTCTTGTCAAATGTGGCATGGCCGGTCTTCCTTCTATTCCTCGCCAGCTTCACAATCTCCGTATGGTATCAGGTGAGAATAAACTTTCCTTTTGCAGATGATTTAGCTATAAATCCCCATGAAGAAAATTAGCACAACCATGGAACCGCAGCTAGCAGACAAGCAAGTCGTTTAACCTACGGTTTCATGTATATGAAATAGTCCTATTTTTCATTTAGTTCTATGATGCTGAGTATTTAAATTTTTTGGCAGGTTTACTACTTAGAAACTGCCAGAGAACTTGCAAGGATGGCTGGGATTCAAAAGGCTCCAATTCTTCACCACTTCTCAGAATCAGTCAGTGGTGTAGTAACTATCCGTTGCTTCAGTCAAGAAGAAAAATTCTATACCACAAATGTTAACCTGATCAATGACTTCTCACGCATTGCCTTCTTTAATTCTGCAACCATGGAATGGCTCTGCGTTCGGATCAACTTTCTTTTTAATCTTGGATTTTTTGCTGTTCTTGTCATCTTGGTGAGCACATCAAGCTCAGTTACTAACCCTAGTAAGCACCTCTTCGCCCTTCTCTGCATTATACTGAAGTTTTCTGTTTCAAGTTTTGTTCCATTTAGATATGATTCTTCAAGTTGGTCTGTACAAGCCCAGATAGCCCAAATAAATCATATTTTAGACCTTTTCAAGTCAACTCTCTTACTTTTGATTTGGCCCACCAGTCTACGCACCATTTGCTAACAACCTGTTGTTTTTTTGAATTTATTTCAGGTTTGGCAGGACTTGCAGTCACCTATGGCCTAAACATCAATGTTCTACAAGCTTGGGTCATCTGGAACGTGTGCAATGTAGAGAACAAGATGATCTCAGTTGAGAGGATTCTTCAGTTTAGTCGGATACCAAGTGAGGCAACTCCAGTGATCGAAGATAAACGTCCTAGACCAGAATGGCCTGAGATTGGGTGCATAGAATTCAGAATCCTCCAAGTGCGTTATCGTCCTGATCTCCCACTAGTTCTCAAAGGAATAACTTGCACCTTTCCAGGTGAAAAGAAGATTGGGATTGTGGGGAGAACAGGGAGCGGAAAATCAACATTGATCCAAGCACTATTCCGGCTGGTCGATCCATCACAGGGACAAATACTTATCGATGGATTAGACATCAGCACAATCGGATTGCAGGATTTAAGATCCAAACTAAGCATAATACCTCAAGACCCTACATTGTTTCAAGGAACAATCAGGAATAATGTGGATCCTCTAGAACAGCATAATGATATGGAAATCTGGGAGGTATGAACTAGAATATTATACCTTTTCGATTAATTAGAGTGCTAGATCAGCCATCTTCTGATCATATAAAATCATTTGGTATTTCAGGTTCTGAGAAAGTGTCATTTGGGTAATACAGTAGAGCAAGATCAAAGGGGGTTAGAAGCACCAGGTAATTAAATCAGAAAAAACATGTATGCTCTCTTTGTTACCTTGGATGATCGTCTGTAGATTCTAAAATCATGAAAGCTACTGCAGTTGCAGAAGAGGGTCAAAACTGGAGTCTAGGGCAAAGACAACTCATTTGCCTGGCAAGAATACTGCTGCATAAAAGAAAAGTTCTTGTTTTGGACGAGGCCACTGCATCCATTGATATGGACACAGATAATATCATTCAGAAAACAGTGAGCAATGAAACAAAACAGTGCACTGTCATCACCATCGCTCACCGGATAACTTCTGTCATCAACAGTGACCTGGTTCTGCTTCTTGATGATGGTAAGGACCCGTAAACCATCAAACAGTAACACTTGCAGTATTTTGGCATCTGAATCTGCAGTTCCCATCTGGATCAATGCAAACACGTTTTCTTTTCCCTGTTTGTTTCAGGCAATGCTGTAGAATGTGCAGCCCCAAGTCAGCTAATGAGAGATAGCTCCTCAGCTTTTTCAAAGTTGGTGAAAGAGTTCAGTGGGAACTCATCATAAAGTTGATAAGACAAAACAATATCCATCTATGTGTTGAAGGCAAAAACTAAAAACATGAATCAATTTGTACCTTCCATCAAAGCTTAGTGTGGGAGTTTTTGAGGTTACATGGAGGAGGCAGAATCAACCAACAGTAGTCTTGAACTGAATGAAGCTCATACACCTCAACTCATTCTTAAAATCTTAAAATGTCAATTGAGATCAAGGATTAATTAAGACAAATGATTGTACTCTGTCTATTGCCATGCAGTGGTCTTTTATTGTTCTTTACGGTTCCCGTCCTCTCAAATTCAAAGGTTATATGATTGGCTCTGATTGGGTAAAGAAAAAGAAGACGACCTGCTTTCTCGTTACCAAAAGGAGCTGTTCTGTCAGACAGGACAGCAAGAGGTGTTATAGCCTTATAGGCCTCGCCGGAAGCACCAGATCGAACAGCAAGCTATTTGGTCATGTTTAGTGGGCCTTGGCTCAAATAACAGGCCGAGCAACCTTATTGTCCGATCAGATTCGGTCGAGGCAACACGCGCCTTATCAGTTGCGACGCCTACTTGTCTCGCTGATGGACACCTGTATTTCTCACCAATGATCCCGATGCCTATCTTTCCATTAGGGCACACCTACACAGCTTTACCTCCATGATTTTTATGCTATGTTCTTCCATGTGATCGAGAGTCATTAGTCAGCAACACACAAGAAGTTACGCTCTTCACCGCCTCATTCTCTTTATTATACATTATTTTTCTCTTAAAATTCACTAACTTACACATTTAATTATAGAAAACACTAAATGGCACAGCCAAGTCCCACAACTTTTTTGTTTCATTTTACCTTTATAGGACCAAATTAAATTAAAGACCGATTTAAGTTAATTTATTAGAAAATAATGAGATTAAAAGAACTTTTAATAGGAAAAGAAGAAGAAGAAAATATGTGTTTTTTTTTTTAGCTTTCATGGAATTGTTCATTGTGTATACTTTATGAATTATAAATATTAGTCTCTAATTTTTAGAATTTCAAAAAAAGTGAGATTTAGTCTAAAACTTTATTTTTTTTTATTTTTTAGTTAGTGATTCCAAAGAAATTTTTTCTTTGAATTTCGACAATAAAAAAAAATTCATCATTGACACCAATTCTAGATATCAAAATAGTTGATTTTAACGTTAAAAAGTTTTATTTAGTAAAGAAAGTTTCATACATATATGTTTTGATGTCATGTATGGATTTAAGGTGTTTAGAGTGTGTTCTAGATTTTTTGGATAAAAAAAAAAATAAAAATCTAATTTTTTTTAAAAAAAATGGAGTGAAACTGGGCTAGCAGATAATATTGTCGTCTACATATCTATAATGACCTACTTCTTGCTGATGGTAAGGACCTGAAAACCACCAAACAGTAACTGTTAATGATAAAAACAGCGACGGTGATTTATTTGTTTCATTTCTCACTGTTTGCCAAATGATATTATCAGTTGTCATTTCAACGGATGTAGTGGCCTCATCCAAAACAAGAACTTAACTTTTTTTTTGTTTAGATTAACGTTGATGTTCGGACAGCTTGTATGTACCTTGATTATTTTCACATGCTTTAAAATTAATAACCATATAAACTTTTAATTACCCTCATATTTGTGAACAGAAGTGGAACAAGAACTTAACTTTTATGCAGCAGTATTCTTGCAAGACAAATGAGTTGTCTTTGCCCTGGACTCCAGTTTTGACCCTCTTCTGAACGCAGCAATATATTCATTTCTCCTACTTTTCATATTTTCTTCCAAGCACTGCAAATGGGAAGCAATTATTGGATTGCGTGGGAAACCAAGAAAGAGGGCAGGGTCAGCGAAAAGCAACTGATGGAGAGATCTTTTCTTTAATTTCTGGCGGGAGCTCTATTTTTGTATTGGCAAGAGCACTTCTGTTAACAGTCATCACCTTTAATACTTATCATTATCTCTTCATTGTCCTAATAACATCGATTCTTCAAGCTCCTATGTCATTTTTCGACACTACTTCAAGTTAAATCCTTGTCGAGGTTAGTTCTTTCGCTCAGCACTGTTTTCTATTTTCTTTTTTTCCTGATTGAAGTCTAGTTCCTTATCTTATCTATATTCTGATACTTTTATCCTTGCTTTCACTGCAGTCTTCTACAGACCAAGCTACTGTCGACTTTGATATATCTTACAGAATAGCTGGATTAGTGTTTGCTCTTATTCAGCTTGTCAGTGTCATCGCCCTCATGTCACAGGTGGCATGACAGATCTCCGTTCTATTCCTTGCCATCTTTTCTATCTCTACATGGTATCAGGTAAGAATCTATTCAATATCTTATTCCAATTCATGATATCCTGTTGTAAAATTCCTTGGAAAAGGATCTGCAGCAACAAGAAATTCAACCAGTTGGTGAATGAGTTCAATTTAGTTAGTTGAATATGAATAGCCAGCAGTCTCACATAAATATATGTGCAGCACGATAATCTGTTTCTTCCTCAAAACATGTATGTAGTTACTAGGCGCTGAATTTTTTCAAACTTCTGTGCAGACTTATTACATTAAAACTGCCAGAGAACTGGCTAGGATGGTTTGAATTCAAAAGGCTCCACTTCTGCACCACTTCTCGGAAACAATTGCTGGGTAGTACCTATCCGCTGCTTCAACAAGGATGAAAAACTCTACACCAAAAACCTTGGCCTGGTTGATGATTTTTCACGCATTAGTTTCCACAATTCCACGACAATGGAATGGCTCTGTGTTAGGATGAACTTTCTATTAAATCTTGGCTTCTTCGTTGTTCTTATGATCTTAGTGACTGTGTCAGGCTCAGACACTAACCGCAGTAAGCACATTCTATGAAAGTTAAGCTGTTCTTGATGCTTTATACTTGCATGAACCCTGGAAACATGAAATTGCCTAACTAAAATGGAGCCGATCTTATTTCAGGCTTGGCAGGACTTGCAGTCACATATGGTCTGAAGATTAATATTCTACAAGCTTGGGTTATCTGGAATGCGTGCAATGTCGAGAACAAGATGATCTCGGTCGAGAGAATAATTCTGTTTAGTTGCATACCAAGCGAGGCACCTTCGGTCCTTAAAGATAGAAGTCCAGAACCGAAATGGGCAGAGACTGGATGCATAGAAATCAGAAACCTCGAAGTGCTTTATGACCCTGCTCTCCCACCAGTTCTCAAGGGAATAAATTGCACTTTACCTGGACAGAAGAAAATGGGAATTGTGGGAAGAACTGGAAGTGGAAAATCAACTCTAATTCAAGCTCTATTCGGCTGGTTGAGCCCTCATAACGACAGATAATTGATAGACTAGATATAACTTCAGTTGGATTGTATCATTTAAGATCCACCTTAAGCATAATACCTCTGGACCCAACACTTCCAGGGAACCATGAGGAATAATCTGGATCCTGTACAACATCACAACAATGAGGAAATCTGTGAAGTAAGAATCTGAAATCTTCCTCCTTATATCAATGAACTAGAATCATGTTCTCATCAAAAGCTTCTGATATTTTTTCAGGTTCTTAGAAAGTGCCATTTGGATGGGATAGCAAGACAAGATCAGAAGATTTTGATGTCCAAGGTAAACAATACAGAAAAACACAGATTAGCAGCACTCATTTTTCTAGAACTGTCCATTTTGCTTCATTTAGTTGTTACAATTCTGAAAAATGATGCAGTTTCTGAAGAGGGTGAAAACTGGAGTCCAGGCTTTTGCCTCGCAAGAACACTATTGCACAAGAGAAAAATTCTTGTTCTTGATGAGGCTACTGCATTGATCGATTCAGCAACTGACAGTATCATTAAACATTGCAGAAAGAAACAAATGAATGCGCAGTCATCAATGTTGCTCATCGGATAACCACTGTTATCGAGAGTGACCTCATTCTAGTTCTAGATGATGGTAAAGACTAAAACTCATCAATCAATATTGATGAGAATAGAATTCATGTTTAAACACATTTCTTTTCTTTCTATAACTATGCAGATAATGTCCTCGAATGTTCTTCCCTTGCTCAGTTACTCACCGATAGCACTTCAGCTTCTCAAAGTTGGTGGAAGAATTCAAAATAAGCTCATCCAATAGTTAGCATCATATATTCGCATACAAGGCAACAGTAAAACATGCAGAAAACATATTGGCCTACTGCGACAGCTCTCTCTATTCTTCAGAGGTTCCAACACAACAATATTTACTGGATGCCTGCCAGCAGCTATTCTTTGCTGATCTGTAATGCTACATTCAAGGCAGTTGTTGGATGTTCAATTTATGAGAAGCTGATCATGGCAATGCTGTGTTGTTTTTTATTTGGATGTCTTTGTAATTCTGACATTTAACAGCAGAAAATCATGGGGCTAGTGATATGATTTTTTAAAAAAACTAAGTTTGCAATCTACTGAGGCATCAGTCTATCATATTTTTAAAGTTAATTGCCTATAATGACATGTAAACTACCAATGGTTAACTTATAGGGTGCAGCAGCACCAGCATCTTTTCCCATTCCAAATTTTGTTGAAATTGAAATTGTTAAGTCAATACACATGAAACTAGCAAGTATGCTCAATACTCTTACAAAAATCCTTCTGGAACAGTACAAGCAGCTAGTAATTGTGGATTCTTTGCCTTATTGTCTATTGTTCAGGCTGTTCTTCCTACTCGCTGTACATCAGCTTCATGCAAACAAAAACTCTCCATTGCTAAAACTTTACAGCAGAATTGAAGGTTCCACAACAAAAGAAAGCGTGTTACTGGCCTAGATCCGGCTCTTGCATTTGTATCAGGGGAATCTTGCAATTTACAACTTGGAACAAATGCCATCACTGACCTGGGTGCCTTCAAGATCCTCGCTGTACGTCATCTTCATGTAAACAAAAACTCTTCAGTGCTAAAACTTTAGAGAAGAATTGAAGGTTCCACAACAAAAGTGAAAGCATTTGTATCAGGGGAATCTTGCAATTTACAACTAGGAACGAATTCCATCACTGACCTGGGTGCCTTCAAGATCTCCCTCTAACTGAATTGTAAACTTCGATGTATTTCCCAGCCGTGTTGTTCCAGCTATTGTCAATTTCGATTACCTTCTTCACAATGCCATTCCACTCATCTGGTTCTGCAATTCAAATCGAGGACAGAAAAGATTCAAAACCCTCGAGCTAAAAACATTAACCTGATAGGAAGCTCTATGCCATCTTAATATCTGACAAGACCGAACCAGTCTACATCTACATGTCAGATCACAAGATGCACGCATGCATTCACTCATGTTTAAATTGAAATAATTATGCAGATCAACAAAACCCAATCCAAATTCAGAAAATGTTAAATGCAAGAGTGAACTACATAGCAGTAGGGGGGTTGATATTTAGTAAGGCACATAGCTAAAATTCAAGATATTTTTTCATATTTTATACACCCTACAGATGATGATTGACTGAATTTTTAAAACAGATAGGTCTAGAAGACCAACAATCACAATTCGTCTCACCAGTTTAGTGATGGTTTTCATGATTTATGAAATAACAGTACCACCAGTAGTACTATGTTATCAAGCAAGTGTAACGAGCCATGTATCTCTCACCAATGAGGTCTTGTTGGAGCAAATTGTATATGGCAAAAAAGACTGTCATCCATGAGAAAGTAAACATGCAAGAACTATAATAGGCAGAGCTTACTATCTCTGTAGTAAGCAAATGCGCGGTCTAGAGCCCAGTTTAAGGATCCTTCATCAATTCCTTCAAAAACAAACCTGACCAAATAAAGACAGAAGTATTAAGTTAAAGCACTGGATAACTCTCTAGCCAAATAAGGTAAACCAGCACTAGACAATATCTCTTCACCAAATTATATTGAAAAGTTCATAAGTTTTCATCAATCCACTATTTTCATGACACCTACTTGGATTTATCTATAAGAAATTAATTTGGGTATTTGGTCCATTTTTCCCTATGAAGATAAAACCCAGAGAGCCTAAAACTTCAGTCCAGGAGAAAATGGTGAAAATTGTGTCAATATGAGGTTTTGAAAACATAATCAAATTTCACAAATTGAATTCAAATTACCCATTAGCAATCTCGGGGTTCGACTGGTCATCCATGTCAAAGACTGTGTCTGCGAGGCCACCAGTCTTTCTAACAACTGGAACCTGAAAAACCATTATGTTCAGATGAGAGCTTCACCCTTTTTTACATTCCTTACGCTTATGCCATGTATCTGCTATTCATTTGTATGTCCATTCAATGATCTTGTTGGAAGGTAGCAACCACACGATATGCACAATAGAATTACAATTAAAACTACTAATCATACACTCATGACTGTGTACACGTTCATCTTCAGAGAATAGTACCTTAAGAATTTGCCAATAATATGACCAATAAATGAGCAAAGTCATTGATAAGTAGTTTTAGTAACACAATTTTATATCAAGATAACAATGGTTAATTTTAATCATTTTGCAAAGCTACATGCATACCGATCCATAACGCATTCCAATGATTTGGGAAAGTCCACATGGCTCATACATGGAAGGAACTAACACCATGTCTGCTGCAGCATAAAGCATGTGGGACAGCTCCTCACTGTGTCACAAAGAAAGACACAACCATGACAATAACTCCTAGCCAAACATTATACATCACTTCAAAATATTAAAAGCATGTTATGGCTTCTACAATGATTTACCTATACATCAAAAGGATACGGATGCTAGGACCTTGGTTATGCTGCAAAATATAAGAGTTTTTGTTATATTTATGTAGAGCAGCTAAGGAGAAGAGGGACCATATTACAGAGAGATTAAAGAAAATGAGAAACATAGTTAATGATTCCTGCAAGTTCACTATCTCAGTTGCTCATATCTTGCCTATTGAGCATCACATTGTATTCTTCTATTGAAATGCAATTTCTTTCATTATCAAGCTCATGAAATACCAAGTGGTGTTAATATTATAAATGGTGTGGAAAAAAAAAAGAGGTTCCAATCATTAGTTATCTGAAAACCTCAAGCTCATTACCATATCTGCAAGACGTTTGAATTCCCCTTCAACTCGACCATCTGGAGCTTTTCCAAGGACAATCATCTGCCCCCCCTACATAGACTCGAATAATATAGAAAGAGAAACATCAAAACCATGTTTAGCTGAGAGAGGGGGAAGGAGGCGTGGGTGGAGGGAGAGTCATACCAGTTCTTCAATATGCTTAAGTGCATGAGTAATCAAATGCAGACCCTTTTGAGGAACTAGTCTAGTAATACAGACTACCAATGGGATCTTAACTGTTGCATCTGGCACATGATTACTGCTGGTGATGCTTTTAGCAGCCAAACCAAGCCCCCTTTGTATGTAGTATTTACATAACTTCTTGCCCTCAATTTTTTGAGCTGTTAGAAACAAAATAGCAAGAAGTGAAAGTTGGAATGAATATCTAAAATTCATATGTTAACTTTGCGTGATTATGATGTGAATTGAAGCAAGGCAGGTTGAATAATTAGATGAAAGTAGATATTGATTGTGAAAGATAACAACACTTTCCAAGCAGTTAATGTATGAACATTCATATATCGATTCCTTTTGCTACTATATGTTTGTTAAGATATCTAGAAATGATACATTTATTGGAAAACAAGCAGCCTGTGGTTATCGACAAACTGTTCATACAAAATAATTGTGTGAACCAAAAAATAGAACGGAGTATAGGTTCTACAGACGTAGTTGTATCACATCAAAACCGCGTCAATAAAAGTATTGGGCTGCTTCCAGGTTCTTTTCGAAGGACATATATAGAGACAGATTTAACAGAGAGAAGTTTAAGTTGATCACTAAGGTTACCATGGAACTTAGCAGGCAAGAAAACATCGGTAGCAGGGTTCCACATTGCAGTGTCAATCCCATTCAAAACACCAAAGTACCTGCAGAATTGCATCCACATTGGAAGATAGATAGAATCATAAACCAGGCAGACAATTTTGCATCAACATTAGTAATGTTCAATAAGGCATTTACTGCAGCATAGTTATCGAATCACAACTTCCTATAGCTAAAAAGTGAGAAGATAGTTGATTTGATTACGCTGAAGGAATAAACAGCTAAGAAAAAGAAATTTTAAATCATGAATTGCTTATAATAAAGTGGAACCTACTTATCACAATGCATCATTAGAGTGCTGGCCAACCAACCAGAGCAGAGAGTTTCCTTAAGGTATGTTGGCGAGACTGTACTGGAAAGTGAAAAGAAAATTAGTTTCTTGGAAATAAAATAGACTTAAAGGGTAGTGCTGGATTCTATGTTTGTAATGGTTGTAAATGTGGCATCAGATTCAGTGATATGCATCGTGTAAACAAATAAATTCACATCTAAAACATTTCATGCACGAGTTAAAACTCACTTTCTGTCAGGATTCAAATCATAATTTATGAAGAATTTAAATAAGGTTCTTCACACCTATATTTTATCCAAATTTAAATGTTTTGTAACCCCGGTGAATATGAGGATTCAATTTTCATTACTTTAAAATGCAGATTTCCCACTTTGGTGTTGATTTATGGGGATCCAAACATGGATCACTATTTGATTAGTTCCAATCACTGTCGACTACTCCGAGCATCGAATTATTCTCAAGAAACTGTGTATATTCATAAAATGAAAAAAAGAAGCTATTAACAAAATAAGACTGCCTGACAACAGGTCTTTATCCATTAGAATCAAGAAATCAAGAAATATAATGAGTGTAAAGCAACACTAGTTTGCCAAAGAGCAAAACCCTTTACAATACGAGGAATGAAAATCAACTTCAGGTGTAGGCTATTTACAGTTCTTCACATGCAACTTTAGACCAAATGACACCATATCAAGAACGAACCTTTTGCAGACAAAACAACAAAACTACTTACACCACTGCATTGCTGTATACAATTCCACCTTTCAATAAGCTTAGTCTCTCAGGATTATGGCCAATAGTCCGATCATCAACTGCCTGACATGTTGAGAGATATTAGAAACAGTTTTGGGATTTGGCAGGTATTTCTAGTAATTGAATGACTTTTGGTGAGAAAAAGGATTCACCACCTACAGATTCCTATAAAAAAAGGAGCCCCAAAGGATCTTGATTGTGAATTTAATTCCTTGCCATATCTTTCTATGTGTTCAATGCTAATGAAAAGACAGATAAATGCCACATGCTAATTCTTTCAGAGGAAATACAAATTCCAATTTTTTTAGGATGTTTATAAAATGTCTCCGCAACCTCAATATAAACAACATCAGATAAAAACTACAAACTAAAAAAATATATGCTATAAAATACACACCTTCTCCGCTGTTGCATACATAGAACCATCAAGACCACACTTGCTGAGTTGCTCTTGGCTGCCAAAGCAAAGAAACCACAAATTTTTTTATACAATGTTCAATTTGATCTGCTAGGATTAACACACCAAAAGGCCCACATAGTGAGCAACTGATACTGTTGAACAGGCTATGAGAAATTTAAACTTAAGAAGGTAAAAAAGACAGGAAAATAATAACTTACCGGCACTCTCCATAATGCTCCATGTTATGTATAGTTAATACAATCCGTGGTTTCTAGAAAGTACAATTTTGACATCATTGACACTAAATCAGAGCATTAAATTCTGAAGAGTTACTAATAAGAAGAGTAAATACCTTCAGTGAAAGATATTGATACATATCCCAGTAAAGCAGGGGCAAGGCACCTATTTGCCATTCATGGACATGGATAATGTCAGGCTGAGCACCTGTTACCTGTCACCATATTCTATCTTGTCAGAAATTTCGAAAAAAGAGCTTGTTAAGAACTAAAGGATAACAATGATATGAATTGGGAAACAAAGGTCTGCAAAAGATGCTGAACAGAAATGGAGTGACTAAATTACGCAGACTTTTGAAGCTGGAGGGGTAAGTGCAGATGCTGGTGTAATTTTCTTCAGCATTATGTCAATGACTAAAAAAACAACTGCAAGTTGTAAATCATATATGTTCTTTATAGTCTGAGCATATTTTAGTTATACAAACTCTAACCCTTGATACCTCAACCTTCTATTTCCAATTTAGTGTAAGCTTACTCGAACTTCTAAGAATCGGAAGTCAAGTCAAAGGAAAAACCAAGATCATATTGAGGATCAACCGACAAACCTGCATCCATTCAAGGCAAGCACGGCTAAAAAACAAATAAGCCTCTAGCTCATTATATGAACCTCCGTATACTTGTTGCCCCTTGAAGAATTCATTTGATGGCTCAATAAATATCACTGGAATGCCCGAAACAACTCCACGATAGGCATTAGTAGGAATCCAATTCCCATCATGATAAGAATCATAAGTACTGATCAATGCCAAGTCATTGATTTGCTGCTTCTGAATGCACTCATAGAAGGGGAGCACTATATCCACTGTATGGCCACGAGAAAGACTTGCTCGAGCAAGTCCAGTAACAACATCACCAAGTCCACCAACTTTAGCTATTGGTGCCATCTCAGCTGTGACATGAATTATGTGCATAAGATCAGAATCCTTCACAGAACTTTCATTTGGCACTTCTGGACTCACATTCCAGGAAGGGAAATCCCTCTTCCAAAATGGGATTTCATCATCGGGAGAAGGCCAGACAATTTCTTGATCAGAAACTAAACCTTCATAACTACTTTCTTGTATTTCAACACCACCCGCCTGCAGCAAATAGTAGAACTCTGTTTCAATTGATTTCAACTCTGTTTCAAGAACATGCATCCTAGAGATCCCAATTCTTGCATGAAATTTTGAAACTTTTATGTGTTTAAAGTACAAACTATACACGAAAAGCTAAAGATTGGAAGAGTCGTACCTCTAAATTGGGGAGATGAAGGGGATGAGAAACAAGGGGATGAATCTTGAATTTGGAAGGATAGCAGAACTTGTGGGAGGTGCCAATTCCCTTCCTTTTCTGCAGTACCAATGTTGCTTTTCTTGAATTCAAATGGAAGCATGGCTTAAGAAACTTACCTGCTAATGCATTCTCCATTATCATTTCATGGACAGTCAGCAACAAGAAGCAAGAATCTGTTATGAGACAGAAACCCTTTTTTGCCTATCAAATGTTATAGGCTCATAAAGAGGGAAAGAAAAAGTAACAAGGTGAGGAAATCTAGAAGTGGAAATGTTGACCACAGAGTATATTTCCAGATCCCAACAAGATGGTCACTTAAATATCTTTTTAGTACTTCTACTTCTTCTTCTTCTTCTTCTTCTTCTGTCTTGTGTCTTGTGCTGGAGATTTTGTGAAAAAAATCATAGTACTGCTACCCTCAAAAGTGACATCTATCTTTTAGGGATATTCCTTTTAAGATAGTATATTTTAAAAAATATTTTATACATTAGCCCATGAAATCCATTACTCGTTCACAGTACCACCTGAACCTTCTATTATTGTACCAAGGACCTCTAGGAAGTTCAAAGAAAGTTTTGATGGTAAAAGCCTTTTGTTTTTGTGTTTTCAAAGAGTTTTTAAAAAAATTGTTTTTTTTATTTTTTATTTTTTTTTAAATTAACTTTTTTTATATTTTCATATCATTTTAATGTGCTAATATCAAAAATAAATTTTAAAAAATAAAAAAAATATTATTTTAATATATTTCCAAATAAAAAATACTTTAAAAAATAATCATTACTGTATTACCAAATTAACTTTAAGTTTCAATCTAATCTAAGATAAAATTCTTTTATCATTATGTCAACAACTATAAAATTATCTCATAAAAATAATGCAAACATTATCAACACTTGTTTCTGCAACATATAACTTTAAATCAAACAAAAAATTAAATAAATGACTTTTCTATTTATTAGAAAAATACTAGTGATATCCGTGATATTATGTAATTCTTGTTCTATTTAGTAGTATAGTTTTAAGTTTTTTTTATTAAGGGTCTGTTTGGTAGTATAACAAGGTGTAGTTGAAACTACGTGCTCTAATCGTGGTTTTAAAAATATCTAGTTAATCAATACATATCATAATTTTACATATGTTCAATTAAAAACTTTTTCTTGAAACTTTTGTTATCAAAAAATAATAATTTATAGTTTTTTTTAATCTATTTTTTAAAATTATAACTTTAAAAGTTATCGCAAATATTGAGCACGTACTTTAATTATTTTTTAATAATTTGGATATATTAATATTAAAAATAAAAAATTATTTTAATATATTTTTAATTAAAAAATAACTTAAAAAAAAAACACCTATACCATTGACAAACACACAATATTAGTGTGAAGAAAAATTTCCTCGAGTCTTTAAAGTGTCAATTGATACTTAAATAAAAAAAATGTTGCGTTATGCTTACCAACAAATACGGATTAGAAGGGTATGACTGAAACTTCTAACACCTAACGGAGTGATTAGTAAAACTATTGGAAGTAAATCAAATTAACCCCCAAAAAATTATTCATATAAATAAATTTCCGGGTGACTGCATCGAGTCGTCCGAAGTCCAAACCATTTCTATTACCGGGTCAGATCAAAACCCGTTTCAACTTCTTCCAAGCTCCCTGACTCTGCTTGTTTTTCCCATTTCTCCAAGAAGAAGATTCAAATTTGGTAGCACAAAACCTAAAACATCAACAATCATGGCGGTAATCATCCACTCTCTCTCTCTCTCTCTCAATTTCTTTTCTAAACCTCCACATTTTCCGCTAATCATTCTAATTTTCCTTCTCTTTTAGGATTCTTCGTCGGGGACGACGTTGATGGATCTGATAACAGCGGACCCCGGGCCGGCTCCGAAGTCATCGGGATCCTCGGAAGCGCCAACTCCTCCGGCATCGCAGCAACCGACTGGATCGATGTCATATTCCACGCCGACGACGACGACGGCAAGTTCGTCCTCGGGGTCAGGGAAGACAATGCTAGGAGAGAGAAAGTCGAAGAGAGCTACACTTATGCAGATCCAAAACGACACCATTTCTGCTGCTAAAGCTGCCATGAAAACTACTGCCGGTATCAATATCATGCCTCAAAAACAAAAGAAGAATGTAACCTAACCTAACCTAACCTAAGCTTCCTTCTCTGAAATCTCTCTAGAGATTCTGTTTCTTTCTTTAATTTGATTTTTCTTGATTTTTGTAGCCGGTTTCGTATTCGCAACTAGCTAGGAGTATTCATGAACTAGCTGCTACATCTGATCAAGTAAATCTTGATTTTCTTCTCTATATATCTGTTTTGCTGTTCTTTTTGTTATTTTTTATGGGAATTTAAGTTTTTTTTCCTGAATTTACAGAAAAGTTCTCAAAAGCAACTAGTGCATCATGTATTTCCGAAACTTGCTGTTTACAATTCAGTCGATCCGTCGTTGGCACCGTCTCTTCTCATGGTATGCTTCCACATTATATGTTTGAAGAAATTTTATATCGGTAATTTTGAAGAAATGATAGTTAATATGTTTGAATCTGCTACAGCTGGATCAGCAATGTGAAGACAGGACGATTCTGCGCTATGTGTATTATTACTTGGCTAGGATTTTATCAGATACTGGTTCTCAAGGTTTAAATCCAGGTGGTGGAATACCGACTCCTAATTGGGATGCTTTGGCTGATATTGATGCTGTTGGAGGGGTGACTAGAGCTGATGTTGTACCAAGGATTGTAGATCAGCTTTCGAAAGAGGCTTCAGATGCTAATGTTGAATGTAAAGTGGTTTCATACTGTTTTTCTTTCATTAATTGTTTTAATGCTTTGTGCTGTACAAGGTGGTTCTTAATCAAAAAATGATTTGCAAAATCTTTTTTCTAAGTTGCATGCAAAGGATGAAGCTGAATTTAGCTGTGATTGATAAATTGTTTGAATGCTTTATGCTGTTTGATAAGAATTTGTGAAGTTTTTTCCTGGTACAATGGGCTCTAATTTTGAATGTTGGATCTTTGAAATATGTCTCATTAGTTCACATAAATCAAGTGATTTTGATTTAGGATATAAAAATGGCAACACTATGTTCACATCAAGTCCCAATGCTTTATGAACTTTCTGTGTTGTATTTTCCATGGATGAATTTGCTGGTGCTTTGGGATTTATCTGCGATCAGTAATTTGCTAATTTCATGCAATCAACCATGTGGATGATATTGAAATGCATTGAAGAGATATATTTTGCATGAGGCTATTCTGTGGGAACTTTTATTTTTATTGATAGAGTGAAACAAAGATCTACGAGGGAAAAAAATGATTGATGTGCCATACAAAAGAATAGTTATTTTTCAAGTACAGTACCTGTTTATAGAAAAATTTTCTCCTTTGAAATTGTAAGGTTTAGATTTTGATTTAAATTTATCTTGTATCTTTGAAGTTCATGCACGGAGATTGCAAGCATTGAAGGCTCTTACATATGCTCCCGAAAGCAACACTGGTATTTTATCCAGATTGTATGAGATTGTATTTGGCATTCTTGACAAGGTTGGTCTTACTCTAAATTTCTTCCATTTATGTTTCAACAAAGAATACTGCGTTGTCCTTTCTTTTTATTAATGCTAAAAATAAAAATAGAACTCTAGTTTGCTCTGCATATGTATCCTTTGTGACTGTGTATAAACTAAAAAATTATTAAAATTTAATAACTCCTCTTCATTAGCAAAGCTGTTTGGAATGCCAAGATTTATCTTCTAAAAGCCTTGGTAGATTTGTGAGTAGAATCCTCCCCTTAAATACTCATTGGTTTCTCTCCTTCCAAAAAACTTCAAGGATCGCAAAAAAATTACAGAATTACTGATATCTTTTGTCTATACAAAAGCAGCCTCTATACATTTAGCTCTTCAACAATTGAACCTGCCATAAACCAATGGAAGTACAGTTTTCTTGCAGCTTAGTTGCCTAATGATAATTCCATGACTCTTCTCAACACTAGGATATTATGAAATTTAAAGAAAGCACCCAAAGGAAGGTCTAACTGTTTAAACTGGTCTGATCCTGCTCTAACATTTATGGTTACGATAAGTTTACAAATGTGTGTCAAGTATTTTTTGGAAAAGATGCCATATAATGTTAATTTTCTTAAAAAATATCTCTGTAGTTACTGGAATGAATCTCTGTTGTACTGGTGTAAGTTACAAATATTTGTCTTCATTTGTTAACAAAAGATGAGGCCTTGCAATGTTTACTGGAAAGTATGGTTGTAACTTAATTACTTGTTCAGGGTGTCAATTTATTTGTTTGTCACTATTTATCAAATTCTGGTGATTGTTGCTGAGTTTTTGAAATTACAAATTTGTATCGTTTCTTCTCACATTTCTGGTTTCATGGAGGTTTTTCAAAGCTTGACATTCACTCAATCAATCAAGCATCCTGGCTGCTTACTACAATAATTCTTGAGATTTCATATTGAATTTCAGGTTGGTGACAACCCTCAAAAACGAAAGAAAGGTGTTTTTGGGACTAAAGGTGGTGATAAGGAGGTAAAAATATCAACTTATCGATGGTATTATCTGTAAAGTTCCCAATTTCTTATACAATGTTATTGCTGCATAACCTTCACGGTGATAATCTGTCTCGTGTTAATGATATTTAGAGCTACTTAAAATTGAGAGCTTGTACATTGACTGCTCATGTAGTATTGCCTTGAGTAAATTTAGGAGTCATATATGTTGGGGAATGTTAATGTTCTAATGAAGCAAAACATCTAACTTAGCCCTTGTGCAGAGACATCATCGATATTATATTTGATATTATGATTAATGTTAAAGAGAGTTTTTCAGTGAAAATAGTGAATTTGTCACCACAAACTTAGGGAGAGTTATGAAGTTTGTTTAACTATCCAAATGCACAGGTTTTATATTCTCAATTTATTTCCGTAACAGTATTTGTTGTGGCACTTTTTTTTTAAGTCTGTTTGACACTATGAAGTGCCAGTTCATTCCCTCATCTTAATCTTTTTATTTTGCCTGCGTTTCCTCCGTAGAATTATCCCATGATCATGAGTCATGTTCTTGAAATATTATACTTCATTTTGTATGTTTGCTTATTATACTTGTTTAAATGATTGCTACATATCAGTCTATCGTTCGGAGTAATTTGCAATATGCTGCACTAAGTGCATTAAGAAGACTCCCTCTTGATCCTGGAAACCCAGCATTTCTGCACCGTGCTGTACAGGGGTAAGTTTTCTTATTCTGGTGCATAGATTTAGGTTCATATTGATGATCGCTGTTTCTTTGGGTACTTAGCTTTTGTTTTGTTAGGTTTGGTTGTTGTGTTTGGCGTGACTTGCTTCTTCTTTTTTAGTATTTTGTGCCTGCAGTCCCATAGTACAAATACTTTCCCCATTCTCCATCTCTACAATTTGCAATGCTGTATGCGTATCTTGGCTTCACTGATTAGCCTAGACAGAAAGAACCTTTTATCCTTGTATTTAGAATCCTTTTAGTCTTGTATTGATCAGCAGAAGCGGTGTATACTCACAATTGTTAAGAAAAAGCTGGATGCTGTGACTATAGTATTCTATCTTCTAATGCAAGATATCGTGAGATAATAAATACATGATCCGTTCTTGCTTTTGGTATAATACTATTGTTTCAGTTATTATATTCACTCGCCAATCCCTTTTTTTCTTCTTGTCCTCCTTGCACTTTAGACATCTAGAAGAAGCATCTTCCACATATTGGCTAGTCTTTTTTTTATTAATATATGCAGCTAGCTTGTGTTTGACTGCAGGGTTTCATTTGCTGATCCTGTTGCTGTAAGGCATGCTTTGGAAATTCTCTCTGAGTTGGCAACAAAAGATCCTTATGGAGTTGCAATGGCTTTAGGTAACATTTTACTTTTAACTTTCTCATTCTCACCATTCTTTTCATCATGAAACTATTTCATATCGTGTTAATATCCTAGAACTAAGATTGGCTGTTCTTTTTTATCTAATGCTATACCTCTGCATCTTTCTGCAGGAAAGCTTGTAGTCCCTGGAGGTATGGTCCCTTGTCTTATTTGTGCTTATCATCTGCTTCTGCTTCTATGATCACCGATTGTTATCTACACCAGGGTTCAAGTGGCATAACTTTGTTAGATGTTCAATTCTTTCAACTAAAACTAAAACTGAATGAAAAATAGGAGGCTGTTTGATTGAAAGATTAGTTGTGAAATTGTGTGAGCAGTGACTCATTTTCTTAACACATTATAATCATGAGTTACAATGCAAGACATATATACCTTTGTCTATTCAGGTTTTTGGTTCTAGGATGGTTCTATTTGCAAGTCAAATGGCATTGTTAATTAGCTTAATCTCTATCACATGACTGCTTTTCTGGTTTCGGTTTAAGCTGTTGGTGTTATTTGAATCAGGGGCATTGCAGGATGTTCTTCATTTGCATGATGTGCTTGCTAGAGTTTCGCTGGCCAGGTTGTGTCATACAATATCTAGAGCTCGTGCATTAGATGGTAAAATGCAGTTTGCATTTCTCACTAATTTTGAAGGAAAAATCCTGAATTAATGAGATGATTAGCTTCTTGACCTGGTTTACTGCAGAGAGGCCTGACATTAAATCTCAGTTCAACTCAGTGCTTTATCAACTTCTCCTAGATCCCAGTGAAAGAGTCTGTTTTGAGGCAATCTTTTGTGTCTTGGGAAAACACGATAATACAGAGAGGTAGTTTTTTAATCTTATATCTTTTTTCACTTTTATTTGTGTAACATTTTACTCGTGTTGTAACAAAGTTTTGTTGGCATGGGATGGAATCAGGATGCAATTGTGTCCTTTTTTTTCCCTCTAAAATATTCCTATTGTGTATTCCAATACTATAGGACTGAGGAGCGTGCTGCTGGCTGGTACCGTTTAACAAGGGAGATACTGAAGTTGCCAGAAGCACCCTCTCTATCATCGAAGGGATCTATTGCTGATTCAAATGATATGTCAAAGGCTTCTAAAGATAAATCCCACAAGACTAGGCGTCCACAACCTCTTATTAAACTTGTAATGAGAAGGTAGATTGAGCTCCCAATTCTTTCCTTCTCTTCTACTTTCACCTTTTCTTTTTCAGGGTATTGTAATCTGTCAGATTTATTATTTCTTTTGAAAATTCTTTAACATGTTCGAACTATGATGCAACTTATTTGTTGGTTTCCTTTTCTTCTCATTTTCATTTGTTTTGAAAACTGATTCCTTTTTTTTCCTTGTTTTTTTGTTCAGGTTGGAAAGTTCTTTTCGTAATTTCTCCAGGCCAGTACTTCATGCAGCAGCAAGAGTTGTGCAGGAGATGGGAAAAAGTCGCGCTGCTGCTTATGCTGTAGGCTTACAGGACATCGATGAAGGAGTTAATGTGAATTCATTTTCTGAGAGTGCAGATCCAGTCGATTCGGATTTTAATGAAAATCCATATGCAGATGGTAATTTTTTGAGAGTCAAACTAAACTTTTTTTTAAAAAATAAAATTTAGGAAGATCCTTGATCATCAAACTATTAAGTTGTTGCTTTCATGGCATTATTGTTGTGCTCCATCGGTGGTGCCTGAAGCAAATTTGTTTAGAATTTTCATTCTCTGTTGACTTGAAAAGAAATATTAGTCATCAACATCTTGTGTAGCCTTTTACAATCACCATCTTTTGGATTGCTTATGAAGCATGTATCTACATGAGAGTGGGATTCTGTGTCAATGCATATGCATATAACTTGTGTAACACAAACCCGATGAAACTGTTAAATGAATTTGCATCATGTGTTTTAAAAATGTGTCATAGAAAATTGGTCTTATTTTCCTTGCTTGTTTCATTGTGTGTGTGAAGTGCCAATTATAAACTTTTCTCTTTTCTTTTCTCACGTTTCTTCTATCATTCTATATTTAGTGGCTGTGAATTTGAAATGTAGAGGCCAATGTTTTGTGCAATGATATTAACTTTTCAACTTTGCAAATGGCAACCTCAAAAGTGCAGGCTTGAGTCTCAAGATGAACTTCTGAATAAAGCTGAAGTACAGGATTGCTCAAATTCTTCCTCTTAAGAACTCAACTGCATTGGTCTTTTTGTTATTTTGATCTGTCATCCTCTTGCAAGTAAAAAATCCCTGAGTTCATTTAGTGGGTTTAGGGTTTTCACAAGTTTCAGAGAAATTTAGTGCTGCTAGTTTTCTATTATCAGGGTTACTCATTCTGTTCAAATGTCTTCCTTGGGATATATGTCGTTTATATGATGGATCATTATCTGATTGTAGTCTTTCTCCTTCCATCCTCTCCTTGTTTTGTTTTATAGGTGCCCGGAAGGTCTCTGCTGTATCCAGTGCAACAGGTAGCAAGGATACAATTGCAGGTTTATTAGCTTCATTAATGGAGGTGGTACGGACAACTGTAGCCTGTGAATGTGTCTATGTTCGAGCAATGGTAATCAAGGCTTTGATATGGATGCAACTTCCACATGAATCTTTTGAGGAACTGGAATCCATTATCGCATCCGAGCTTTCTGATCCATCATGGCCAGCAACATTGTTGAATGATGTTTTGCTGACTTTGCATGCTCGTTTCAAGGTATGCTATATATTGAATTATGTTATACTATCTTGAAAGCACGGCATATTTATTTGGAGCTCATGCTTTGATATGCCTTTGATGATTATTAGTTTTTCCCTTTTGATAAGTTTGTGTAGGCTAAACTCTTCTACCGTGGGAACTTTGTGAAGGTAAAGAAGGTTGATGAGTGATAAATAAGTTATGAGTTATTGGTAAATACATAAATTAAAGACAAATCACTAGCTTTAAGAGTGCTTGTAAAAACACACAAATAAATTCAAATCAATCATTCACATGACAAATAAAATTCTTGTTGAAAACTGAAAAGAGTTGTCACTGGGTTAAATGGTGTTCCTTAACAATGGTACCATACAAAACCTAACAAGCTAATGGGATTATCTATCCTTGGTAAAAAAAAAAATGAAGGAAAGAATCAGAAAGAAGAAAACATAATGAGCTTCAACATGTAATGGATGGATACGTTCCACACAAGTTTGAAATTTTCTCCACGTTACTAACTATCTACGTTACTAATTTGTACTGTACATTTCCAATAAAATCATCTGACTCTACTCTGTTATCTGGAACGGTGGTGTTGCTTCAACTAGAGGCATGTTCTACTGTAACATGCCATGGCAGTCTAATTGCATGATTGAGCTTTTTATTTTATTTTTAATAAGGACTCTATGACTTTTTCTTTGCTCAGTTTGGATCCTTGTTAATATTTTGTGCCGTTTGGTTTAAATTGCTTCTTCAGCGAGTAAGATTGTCAGAAACACATCTCTCCAAGCTCTTTTAAAAATTTCTAGTCATTTTAACACACAAATCAGAACTTAAGAAGAAACAATGGGGATAGCAATGACATAATACAGCATAATTTTCAAATCTCTATACGCCTTCCAGTTTCTAACTAAGGAAAATTGAATAGAGTACATAAAGAATGGCTAGAGATTAGAGACCAGTGATGGAGATGATACACTGTTTTTCCATGCCAGAGATACAAATGGCATCTGGTCAGTGATTCCAGTGCTGACATTGTATATATATAACATTTGAGCTCTATGAATGTGATAGAAAATGCAGAGGCTGTTGTTGGAGTGGATGGGTTAGCCTAGCTATACTATTTCTCTCCCTTTATTTAACATGCATATTCTAAATCAAAAGCAACTAATAACAATGATAAATCAGTCAAGATCTCTTTTTAGTTATGAAAACTATCATTTTCATTAAGATCCCTAAGAACTCATAGTCATAGTTGGTTACAGTTTTGATGATTTTCTTGTCTTCTGTTCTGCTTTTTTTTTTTTTTCCAGCTATGTTTGATTATGACTGGGGAAATAGTAGATAGAATAGGTAGTCTTCATATTTCTCTCTGGATAGTGGATGGATACTTGAGCTTAGTTTATCACTACTTTTATTGTTTATGCCAATGAGAGATGCTTAGATAGTGAATCGCTCCTGCACCTTCTTAACTGCACATTCCAATGTCAAAAATTGGAAACAGAGATTCAGTGCATCAACTAACATATGAAGAGAGATAGAAGAGGGTTTTGCTCTTTTATACAATGTTTTAATGTGTCTCATCCCATGAAAGTTCACTTGCTATAACTTATCTTGCTCAGGCAACACCAGATATGGCTGTCACCCTGCTTGAAATTGCGAGGATCTTTGCTACTAAGGTTCCAGGAAAGATTGATGCTGATGTGTTGCAGCTTTTGTGGAAAGTAAGATTCCATTCAACCCTTGATCTCTCTGATACTTTTTGATTTTTTTTTTGTTGGTTTTCAATGTCCATTTTGAATTTTGTCTTGTTGTCTCTGCTCTTTGCATGTCCAGTAACTTATGAAGTATCTCCAACTTGTTTGAGGTTAATCTGCTTGATATGTTGATAATGATTTAAGTAAATCACTGATAGATTTGCTTAAAGAAAACACTAATGTTAACTGATGGCTGCCTGCTCCATTTCTAGACGTGCCTTGTTGGTGCCGGTCCTGATGGGAAGCACACAGCATTGGAAGCAGTCACTATAGTCCTTGACCTACCACCACCACAGCCTGGGTCAATGTTAGGGCTTACATCAGTGGACAGGGTATCTGCATCTGATCCGAAGTCAGCTTTGGCATTGCAGAGATTAGTCCAAGCAGCAGTAAGCAACTTTCTTTAGTCAACAATTGTATATTGTTCTACTGTTAATCTAAATGAATACTAGGGAATATATTTCTTTCCTTTTATCTGAATCTGTGAACTGAAAAAACCTATAGGTGTGGTTCCTTGGAGAAAATGCAAATTATGCTGCTTCCGAATATGCTTGGGAATCTGCAACGCCTCCTGGCACTGCATTGATGATGTTAGATGCAGATAAAATGGTTGCTGCTGCCAGTTCTCGTAATCCTACTCTAGCTGGTGCTTTGACTCGACTACAGAGGTGTGCTTTCAGTGGCAGCTGGGAGGTATAAGTTTCCACCTTGATGATCATTCATTATTATAGTTATACTGTTGGTAGCTTGGGTCAACAGTGAAATTATTGTCCTTTAGGTGCATAGATATGTGATTGTACTAAAACAAGAGAGAACAGCCTGCTTCCCTATACAATTTAGTACTCTGTAGAGAGATGAACATACACACATGCCCTTTTCTTCTAGCACCATCACATATTTTAGTGCTTGAAGGTATAATCCGTAAGTCTTTTATGAGCTTGGTACCCCTTTGAATTTTTGGGTCTGTATAGCACAAAGTTCAACAGCTCTTCTATCAGCTATCTTTTGTGTATCAGATAACCCCCTCCAAATGGTGTGGCATTAGTTTTTGCATGCCAGAGTTCTTTATGAGAAGAAAGACATAGGCTGTAGTACTAAAGCCTAGGCTGACACAAATGCGCACACAAAAAAAAAGAAGGATGTGTTGTGAAATAGCAGGTTGTATTGATGCATTTATTTTTTTAGTATGTTGCTTCTTCCCCTTCCATATTATATTTTATTATGGTCTTTTAGCACCTCTGCCAGTCTTGTATTGTTTTGTCTAGGAACTAAGAGTACAAACAAAAGAGACAAGAGAGTACTAAATTTTAGATTGTGTACTATATTTATTTGTCTATGCACGTGATTGAGCACGTCCCTTGAACTTCAAAATTATTAACGAAAAAACTAAATGAGGAGGGGTTTTATTGTCCCTCTTCACTAGTGGTTTTTTTCTTCCTTTCGTTTTTCAATTTAATTTTTTTTTAATTTCAATTTCCTCCTTCAATATTAGGTTTATTGGAGATTAATGTTTTTTTTTCATTTTGCTTTTTATGAAGTTGTCCTAGACTTATGATCCGAACTGTGAACTTGGTGGATTAATTCGGTTGTCTTGAGTTTTTTTTCTCATATTCCTAATTGACTATTTTGTTTTTTCATTTTCATCATTCAATAATGGGTTTATTTGGATTTAGGGTTCGTAATTTGTTTTGGTCTGTTTTCTATGAGGTTATCTCCATCTCATGACTTGGGTCACAAGTTTGGTGGGTTAACCCTGGTTGACGTCATTTTTTAATCATTTTTTTTTAATTTCATCTTTCAATATTGGGTTGGTTGAGAATTAAGTTTTATAATTTGTTTCAACTTGTTTTCTATTAGGTTATTTCAGTCTCATGATCTGGTCACAAGTTTGGTAGGTTAACCCAAGTTTATTCCAGTCTCATGATCTGGTCACAAGTTTGGTAGGTTTACCCGAGTTGACTCGGGTTGTTTTTTTTTTTCTTTTTTAAAATCAATTTTTTTTTAGTTTTATACTTTAATATTGGGTTTATTAGGAATTGAACTTTGTAATTTGTTTTGATTTTCTTTTTATAAGATTATCGTGATCTTATGATTTGGTGCGGATTGACAGGTTAACCCTGGTTGACCCAAATCGGTTCAATATGTAGTCCCAATGTTTATTGAAAAGATCTCATCTTAAATATTTATTTTTAGTCAAACTATGTTTTTACCGGTCATTTAAGTTGTCTTTGGACCCGCTAAGACGACCAAGTCACATCAAATCAATTCTCATATGGTTTTAAGTTTTTTTTATCTACTAGAAAAAAATCAGCAATGCCTAAATATTTTTTTTACCATAAAAAAATATTTGATTCGACCTGTGGCGTAACGCGGGCTAATGATCTAGTTAAGTACTAAATGGCTAGGGATAAAATGATTGATATCAACAAATTAGGGCTGCTTTCGTCATTCCTCTTCTCTTTTTCAGTACTGAAAATTCTGTTTTCTTAACTAGGTTTCAGTATTTATTTGCACCGCCGCCAATTTTAACTGGCACCCCTCATGGTGATTGTCATTTATTTTCTAGACCAGAATGTGCACAATGCTTAGTACTGGTATTTATTATCTTTACCAGAACTTATCCATGCACTGAGACTCTCTTTTACTTCATTTTAGGTATCCCAACCTACCTTCTTGAAATGATTGTTCTCGAGTCTTGACATTTTAGAATAGCGTGCCTCATTTTGTTATGGTCTTCCTTTTCTTTGCACTAAGGTTTTATAAGACCTTTGTATTTAAATGTGCCTTAAGCTTTCTACTACAAATATAGCTGCTTGCTTAAATTTCCACTTCCCTTATTTGTTTCAATCTGTGAGAAAACTCCAGGTTCGAATTGTTGCTGCTCAAGCCCTCACAACTATGGCAATCAGGTCTGGTGAGCCCTTTAGGCTGCAGATCTATGAATTTTTAAATGCTTTAGCACAGGGTGGAGTGCAGTCCCAGCTATCAGAAATGCATCTTAGTAATGGGGAAGATCAAGGAGCCAGCGGTACAGGCCTTGGAGTCTTAATAAGTCCCATGGTAAAGGTCCTTGATGAAATGTACAGAGCACAAGATGAACTGATCAGGTAAGAACCAAACCTTGTCCCCTTGTTTCCTCTGTCGTTATCTATATTAACACTTTTCCAATTTCACCATGTTCCAGAGATATAAGAAACCATGACAATACAAATAAAGAATGGACAGATGAAGAACTGAAGAAACTTTATGAAACGCATGAGAGATTGTTAGATATTGTTTCATTGTTTTGTTATGTTCCAAGAGCAAAGTATCTACCTTTGGGACCAATAAGGTACATATTTACTGGCAAGGTCTTTCTTTTGACTTTATCAGAATGACTGGTGTGTGTTTTCTGTGGAAAGAGGTGAGCACCCATGATTTAGTGCGTGTAAATAATAGATCTCATTCATCTACCCTTTCCTTGGAGTCGATGGTTATTCATAGCTATTACCTTGACACCAAAGGAGTTGACCATTTCAATTACTATCATAAATCATATTTATATGAACAGCAGCAAAACATTTTAGGGTGACAACATCACTTGCATTGGACACGTACCCAAGTTTTCTAACTTATCTCCATTTGCCTTCATAATCAGCCTTTGAGATTGAACTGTTGAAGTGTTAAATGACGTTACTGAAACATCTCTAATTTTATGTTGTCAAAGCCTGCATGGGTTTGCTTTGCAATTTTGATGTGATTCATTCATTTATGATGTGGTTATGCTTTTGTCCTAATTCCTATGCATTTCTGATAGTTGTGGTTTTGATTAAAATTTAATGACAGTGCTAAGCTTATTGATATTTATCGCACCAAGCACAACATTAGTGCATCAACTGGCTTAAGTGATCCAGCTGTTGCCACTGGAATTTCTGACCTAATGTATGAATCAAAGCCGGCCCCTGTTGAGTCTGATGCGCTTGATGATGACCTAGTAAATGCTTGGGCAGCAAACCTTGGTGATGATGGTTTATTGGGAAATAGCGCACCTGCAATGAGTAGGGTAAGGAATTTTCTTTCTTTCAATATGTATTTGGAGACGAGCTAAATGACATGGAGAATGTTAAACTCAAATCTTTTCCACAACAGAAGTAAGTGTTGGTGATCTGTAAATATCAACCATAAAATGTTTCCGAACTCCAGTAACTTGAAACTGAAATAAGTTCTCCTAAGCCACATCGGGGAACCCTTCTTCCAAATGAAGCATGAAATCGAAAGCCTCTAAAAATTCTTATTTATTGGGCTCTTTGACTGGAGTCCAATGGTGTTCTATTTGATTTATAGTATTAGGAAAGTCTGGCTTCGATCATATATAATGCTGGTAATCTTTTTTGTGTTGAACAGGCCTGGCCAAGTTCTAGTTTAATCTTTTGAATCAGAGCCCCAGCATAATGTGCTAGTTATCTCTTACTCCTGTTGTTGGCTCATTGTTATTTCATCTGTTCCACTGGGGTAATTTGTTGCTCAAGAATATTGTGGTGAAAGAAAATTGTTTTGGCAACCTCCCTTAAAAAATTAAAATGGCAGAACCAATTCCAAATTGAAGCAGTTCATGAATCTATGTCAATGATTCGTAAGCTGATCATGCAAGTATTTCCAAATTTGGATGGTAATGGAAAGTGAATGCTCAAATTGTTTGATATGATGGCATGGATTGATTTGTGCGGCTTTTTATTTGAGTTTCTGTACTCCATGCTAGGTCAACGAATTTCTTGCTGGTATGGGAACTGAAGCTCCGGATGTTGAAGAGGAAAATATAATATCTAGACCTTCAGTCAGCTATGATGATATGTGGGCAAAGACACTTTTGGAGTCTTCAGAGTTAGAGGTAAGAGTTTTGCTATTGTGTTTACCTAGTTTGAAATGGCATACATTACATCTGGAGCTTGGGGTTTGTATTTATGACCAATGTGGTCCTTGAAAAGTGATTTAGCCGGTCCTTTGAATTTGCAGGAAGACGTGAGGTCATCTGGGTCCTCATCCCCAGACTCAATAGGGTCAGTTGAAACTTCTATATCGTCCCACTTTGGTGGAATGAACTACCCATCACTGTTCAGTTCTCGGCCCACCAGTTATGGAGCATCACAAATATCGGTAAATGTTTGAAAGAATTTGCTGAACTAGCCTAAATTATTGTCATTTCAATAGAAGTAAATATGAAACTTTTCTTGTTTCACGACATTGTCAATGCATCACTTTCATCTGCAATGTTGATTGGTAATGCTGTGCCATTTTATTTTTTTTGAAGCATAATGCCTGGGCCCCTTCTTTTACAAGTCATGGGCTCATTCCATTTGTGTGGGTGTACTCCATGCTGTTATTTGCAAATAAAACTGCTGATAATTGTCATTAATAAATATCATTCCTGATTGCTCCATGTAGTGGTAATTTGTGAATTTGACTAATGAAGCATTCTGGCAACATGATTCAGTGTAACCTACTTTCACATATTATGGGTGTAAGGTCTCATATAAAGAGAGAAAAGAAGCTCTTTGATTAAAACACTACTTATATTTAGTTCTCTTGCTCTTTCATTGTCTTATTTTGATCACTTGATGTGTAATCCATTTGATGATGGTTGAAGAAAATTGAAAAGGTCCTTTTGTAGTTAGATGAAAAACGAGTCCTCCAAAGCATTTGACTCGGTGCCTCAGATCCCTTTGTTTGCTTATCTGTGTGTTTATTAATGCACTTCAATTGTTTATAACAGGAGAGGTCAGGTGGAAACAGGTATAGCGGTCCCTCGTCCTTTTATGAGGGTGCAGGTTCTCCGGTGAGGGTCTTGGCCTCTTTTTTACTAGCTGTTATGCATTTAAATCAGCTGTGGCTCTAATTCCCAACCCTTTTCAGATTAGGGAAGAGCCCCCGCCATACACATCACCTGACAGGTCATTTGAAAACCCCTTGGCTGGGCATGGGTCCCGGAGTTTTGAATCACAGGAATCAGGACGAGCATCATCTGCAAATCCACAATATGGCTCTGCACTCTATGACTTCAGTGCGGGTGGAGATGATGAGGTTAGTTAACTTTCTGGTCTTTGTAATTAGAAAGCTGGTTCCTGATCCAAGAAGGCAAGGTCTTTCTGATGTTTCGGCATGATTTTTCTCGATTCTTTCTCTTCCTGTGGAAATTGAAATCAAGGGTATATGCATGAGACGATAAGCAGAATAATTTTTATCTTAGTGGAAACACAGGTGGTGATCAATTATGAATTTTCTTGCAGTTGAGTTTAACAGCAGGAGAAGAGCTTGAAATTGAGTACGAGGTTGATGGATGGTTTTATGTAAGTATACATGAATGGCTGAAACTTAAATAAGGAAAACTCCTTTTTGAACCTTTTCTACTTGCTGTAATTAGTTAGAAATCACGTTTTCTTGGTTGGTCATGGTTGAATCAAAATGTAAAATGGCTGATCTCCTGCCAACCAAGTTGATTGATGGGGGGTAGGTGGTTGATCTCTTGGTGGGTAGTTAGCCTACCCAAAACAAGGGTTGATCTCTTGGTCATGCGGCTAATCAAATGTGCTTTTATTCAACACTCATTCCAGGTCAAGAAGAAACGCCCTGGCAGGGATGGCAAAATGGCCGGACTAGTTCCTGTACTCTATGTCAATCAAAGTTAAAGCAGCTGAATCTTCGAAGCAATCGATTCTCTTATGCACTGAGCTGCTGCCACTTTATTCTTTCCAATTCATGATTACTCGAAGACACCTCTTACCGGATTTTCACTTGGCGTGCTGGAGGAGCTCCATACAACTTGTTGCTTATTTTACTTGAATCTTTCCTTCTACATTCCCGCTGTAGAATGCGAGTTTCTTTCACCCGATTTTTCAGAGCAGAGTTTTGATGGCATGTTTTCTGTTATCTGTAATTATTGTATGTCTCATCTTCATGTTTCTGCATTTTAGGCTTGTAGAACATTAAATCCAAATAAATGATGTGTGATTTTTTGGCACCTCATGTTCACATTAAAAAAAGTTAAAATAAACGAGCGGATGCAATAACAAATTATCAAATCTAATACAAATAAATCCAAATTAGAGAGAATTGAACAAAAACATCCAGCATGGTTTAAAAATCCGGTAAAAACATCCAAAAGATCCAACAGCAGCAAAAGAAGCTAAAAATCCCGCAAGGTTAATGTTATAAAAAAAAAATACTAGTAGATTACCAACAAATTAGAGTTCGGCCGGCTAGTAAAAGAATTAACATCGCAAAAAATTAATAAGGTAAAGTAAATCAATCATCCAAAAAAAATTATATTCCATGATTAACAAAACAGAATTGCTGTGCTTGAAAGTTGGAATTGTTCCTGTTGCTAGGTAGGATCTGAGCCAAGGCAAGAATACATATTGGAGCTAAAGCATTGTTTTTAATATCAGATTTGTTCGAATAAAGCTTAGTATTTTAAACTAACATCTTCATGTTTCTGCATTTTAGGGTTTCTCTTGAGGGGGAGACCTCGTCAATCACGTGTTAGGGCATCTCCAATGAGAAAGGTATGTGGAGAACAAAAAACAAATGGCTCTTTATCTATTATTGATTTTGGGTTTTCAAGAGGAGGATGTTAATAATATTCTTTTTATCAAATAAAAAGCCATTTCTATATTATTATTTTTTAAGGAATTAAAGTCATAAAATGAATGAGGATTTTAACTCTTCTCTCCCTAATCTTCAACCAACTTTTATCCTTACATATAAAGTACATGGATTTTTCTATATATTGGAGAACCACATGAGAGAGAAAAAACTAAATTACACTATTTAAAACAAAATGCTATAATGATCATTTGGTTCTTTTGGAGACGTACTTTGAATGTACGCAACTCTCTCCTCTCTGTCTGCGTGCGTGCGTGCGTGGGCTAGTAAAAACACTAGCAAATTACTAATAAATTAGAATTCGGCTAGTAAAAGAATTAACAATGCAACATTTTAAAAACAAATTAACAAAGTAGAGTAAATCAATCACCCAAAAAAATTATATTCCATGATCAACAGAACATAACTGTTGTGCTTGAAAGCTGGAATTGTTCCTGTTGCTAGGATCTGAGCTAAGGCAAGAATACATTCTGGAGCTAAAGCATTATTTTTAATATCAGATTTGTTCACCTAAAGCTTAGTATTTGAAACTAACGTACGTCCTTTTTCTCAATCCTTTCTAAAAGGCTAAACTCCCACCTAATCCAACATAAAGAATTTCAAGGATCAAATTGAACGAGTAATATTCATGTGCTGAATTATTTAATTGCATTTTGAAAAATTAAGAAGTTCATCATTAATATGCTTATTCTGACTTATTTCACCAAAAACAAATTGACAGAAACCAAACTCCAATCTTTAATATAATATAATATAATATATCATGATTTGTAAACACCCCCCCGAAATGCAGGGTCCATCACAGCAAAGTTACCAGAAATGCAGGCTTCTTTAATTTTTTAATGAATGAACATATTCCAAAACCATAAAAAAGTATAAAACATCCATCAGGGACTGATTCTTGAGAGAAAATTTGGCTGTTAATTTCCATTGCTTCTGCTAAGCAGAGTTGCCATAGGTTATTGATGGATTAATTACTTCTTCACTACAATCCATAGATGATGACTGTGTATATATAGCCGGCGCATTAATGGTGGGTGCAGGGGATAATTAAACAAAAAGTCTTATATATATGCCATGGTTAATTCTTGTTTACCTAATCATCTTAATTACAGGATGTACGTAGTGATGATGACATGCATAGAACAAGCATATATATATATATAACGATACTCTGGATTTTGTCGAGTTAATTAAGAGGCAAGCATGACCTGCACAAATGTAATACCTAGAAACCAAATCAGGGACTGATAGATTCTTGAGAGAGTTTACCTTTGATTCCTACATGACTTTTTTTGTCGACTTAAGAGGCATGCAACTGTATAACTCTAGATCATAAGCTTAATCAAATTAATTAGTTGAAAAGTATTATAGTGGCAAGCATAGATGCATGTTCATATGACTCTTTTTTGTAGGATCACCATGCATCTAGCTAGCTACAAGTATAACAAAAATGAAAAATCATACAAACAGAAACCTCAAGCCAAGTTTTCTTCTTCTTTATTGTTCTCTTTCATTCATTAACCAGAAAAACCTCCCTCATCCATCCAATGCTTGCTTGCTTGAATCATAGTTGATCTACTCTAGTACTTAAATCTTAGATCAAGGGTGGTGTGCGATCTGCATATTCCGGAGGGAAGCTGGAGAGTAGTCCTCCAAAAGATCATTTTCAGTTTACTTAGACTGAGTCTACTAGAATGTCGTCATGATAGCCCATGCTCTTTAGTTCAAGGGCAAAGTTTAAGACTATTAAATGAATGCTTAACTACTTTTTTTTATAGCACTTACACGTGAAAACACCATTGTAAAATCTAACTTGAAAGATCAAAATCAAAACAAAAAAATCAAACCAATTTTGTTTCAATAAAAAAACAAATGAGTTAAGAATTGAGTTTTTAACTAGACCAAATAAGTTTTTTATTATTTTTAATCTGAATAAGTTCAGGCTCTGTGCTGATCTGCCGGATGAATCCAAGTTTTATAATCTTTCAAGGCAATTTATATTTAATTTATAATAAACTTGTAATGTAACTTGATATTTGTATTTTTTTTCTAGAAAACAATATCAGGTTAAAATTAAACTTTTTTTTTTATAAAAAATCCAAAATTTCACAAGAATTGTAGTTAAAATAGCTTTGGTACCGTTTATAACTTGTAACACCATAATTACATCATCCAAAGGTGCTAATTAGAACAGTTTTTCAAGCTTAGATGTACGAAATAAAATTTAAAAAAAATTGCTTTGCATAATTGGAGTGTAATAACCTTAATTTCCACTTTTTGTAATGATATATATATTCTGTATGTATTATACAAATGATTTTAGTTCCAATAGAGAGAAACCCCTTCCCTTGCAATGTTGAGTTCTTGATGGTGACTAGCTACTGGCTAGACAAGAAATAATAGTAATAATAATAATAATAATAATAATAATTGCAACTGTGTTTCTTAAACCGCAAACCAATGTAGGTATAGAGTTGTAGCTTAGAGCACACAAAAAAAAAAAAAAAGAGGTTTGAAATTTCAATTTTTGCAGCTTGATGGGTCAGCAACAGAATCACCAACCCTAATTCAGAGCATTGGAAGATGTTTTTCTTTTGATTGAAAAGGAAAGGCAAGGA
>Ga0307517_10001651_pt1 | contig 36849 bp, 55 predicted proteins | sample 23_EM_MG_FD_194515 | JGI IMG/M metagenome (GOLD analysis project Ga0307517, IMG submission 194515) | Populus trichocarpa ectomycorrhiza microbial communities from riparian zone in the Pacific Northwest, United States - 23_EM | ecosystem: Host-associated > Plants > Roots > Unclassified | place...
CACCCAAGCGGAAACAGAAACAGCTTCCCGTCAGCGACGGCGACAATGCCCGTACAAAGAAATACGACGGCCGTTCAACTGAAGACGAAAGCGACCCTCTCCATCGCTTTGGTGGCTCCCTCGCCCACAGTTTCCACTGGCCCCCCCGCAAAGTAAGGTTGCGTTCTTGGGCAGGGTACGTCCTCCCTCCTTTTCTTACTCCCATATTCATTTTCATACACACAGTCTCACTAAACGGAAACATCAGTCCGTAGACCTCATTCAAAGTGAAAGAGACCGTCCCCTCCCTCCCATCCCCATACAGACCCTCAGTGCCAACTCTTACTTGCGTCCTCCATCTGTTCCGACCAATTTCTCCTTTAGCGATGCAGGAAGACCTCTGTCTCCTACTTTGCCTGCTTTGCAGACTTCCTTCTTCGGGTAAGCATGTCCTCCACCTCTTCATCTCACCTTTTCTAAACCGCACACAGGGAAGGAGACGACGAAGACCTCCTAAGCAGTGGCCAAGTTTCTCCTCTCAGTACGTCTGCACTCCCTCTATAATCACATGCATTCACTCTTGACAGGCGACTCGCAAACCAGACCTAATCCGTTCTACTTTAGTCTCCGAGGGCCACAATCACTTCACTCCACCGCGGCGCAGCATAGTAATCCTTATCTTCATCCCTTCCACCATCCAGGTAAACAAGCAGATACCACTGTCTTAAGCGCCAGCACAGCCACTTCGGTGAATCAGAATCTAAATATAGACGAGAAGATGTTGGCCAAGTTACTACTTGATAAAGGCAGGAAGGCGAAGGGTAAGAAGAGCGATAGTAACGATAGTGGAAGCGGTGGCGCGGCTGTTGGAGGCAGGGTTGCCAGTTGGGCTGGACCTGTTGGTGTTGGTGTTGGAGGGTGGGACGAGGATGACGAGGAAGAGGAAGAAGAAGAGAGTGAAGTTGGAAAGGTGGCGTTCCTGAGCAGGAGTTTCGATATGGATAAGATTAAAACCATGTCTGGGAGTGCCAGTGCCAGTTTGGTACCTCCCAAAGATTGGGGAAAGCAGGAAAAAGAAAGAGCAAGATTTGACAACTTGGTTATTGTGGTGGATGACGAGGGGAGGCAGGTTGAGCAGGAGATGCAGTCAGAGGAAGATGAGACTGAAGAAAGTGGGAGCGAGTATGAAAAAAGGGGCAAGAGTGGTGAGACAAACACGCAAGAGGCTGAAGACAGCGAGGTTGAGGAGGAGGAGGAGCAGAGGAGGGAGGCGGAGAAGCAGAGGGCTTCCAGGTCTGTTGCAAAGGGGGAATTGAAGAGGTAGGTCTTCTTTTCTTTCTAATTTTCAAAAATTTTGCAACTTTTGGCAGACGACGAAGTTTCCACGACCTTGATACCTTCAGAGCACTCCAAATTTTGTCACCTGAACGGATGAAGATCGACGTCGAGCTGTGCGGACAGTGTTTGATCATGTGGAGGAGGGAGACTCATTTACGGAATGTGATTGATTGTGTTAGGGTAACTGGTTTAACTATCTTATACGTTCAAAATTTCAACTCAACCATAAACACAGCTCTTGACATCTACACTCTCAAAATCCAACGTTCACCTTCAATCGCACTACCAATCGCACCTGCCCACTCTGACATCGTTAACGTCCAATGTCGCCGTGGTCCCATCCTCAAATCCTTCTACCAACACCTCGCGTTCGTCCTCTCCCAAACCCTTCAAGCGCAGCCCCTTCTCCTCACCCCCTCCCGGATTTTCACACTCGCCACCCCACTTCTCTCACACCCCATTACCAGCCCAAAAACAGTCACCTGCGAACCTCCTCCAGTCAATCGACGAAGCCTCTCAGCAAACTGAGCGGTTCTCACAGGCCACGAACACGCTACTCTATCAGAGTGAGCAGTTTGATGTTCGGGGATTATGGAATTTAGTGGGGAGGGAGAGGCGGAAGGTCTGGGATTTGAGAGGGGGTGTGTTTGGGGAAGGAAATGGAGGCGGGGGGAATAATAAAAGCAGTGTCCATGGGACGGACGGAGGGGATAATAATGGTGGGAGAGAGGGACAAGAACCGGGGAGAAAGCTCCCTGAAGGTGTGCACGGTGCGCATGGGTCGTTTAATCGGCTGCAGTGGCGCCTTGATGGGCGAGGTATGCTTGTAGATGAGCTTGGGAGGACGGAGAGTGAGGCGGAGGAGGAAGAGAGGGTCGAGAGGGGGGGATCTGAGGTTGATGGTGCCAAGACGACTGTAGATGAGCCTGGCGAGGCCGGTTCAAGCCCAAGACAACAAACCGAACCTGAAGGCAAAGACGAAGAAATAGAACTTTTAGATCGACATCTGAGCATCAAACCGATGTGGCTATTGAGGTTTTTTACGAGTTGGGGCGCGAGGTGGAGTGCTGCCACTGCGAATGCGAATGCGAGCCTCGCGACGGGTGGGACGTCGGAGGCCGCATTGGCGGGGAGCGCAGAAGAGAGTGTAAATTCGGATGAGACTGCGGTTGCGGCTAGTCAGAGTGAAGATGTGGGTGGGGATTTGAATCCGAACGAGGACGACAGGGAACACAATGCCAGTAACGGTGACGTCAGTAAGGGAGAGAGGTTGGAGAAATTACCCTCGTCTTGATCCTGAGAGGTTTTTTACCCTTGTTCACGTTGAGATGTCATCTCTTGGGAATCCTGTACATATGTATCTTCAGGGTCACTTATGACTCAATATCATGTTAATAAATTAAGTCCTTCATTACAAAGAATACTGGTGGCCTAGATAGAATGGTCTTCCACTGACACTGAACCCAATCCCATATTTCACAACCCCGGTGCTTACTTCCTCACCTTCTGCACCTTCCTCATCTGCCTCTTTTTCTCCTTCTCCAACTCTTTCTTCTGCTCAGCAGCACTAAGCTTCGAAACCCTCTCATCGTCCGCCTTCTTCTTCTTCGCTGCTTTGGCCTCCTCCACCTCCTCTTTCTTCTCCTTCTCTGCCTCCACTTTCAATACCTTGTCTAGCTCTTCCCTCGTTTTCCTCAGCTTGGACTTGGTCTCTGGACGAAGGGAGAGTTTATGAAGGGAGTCAATGAGTTGGAATGTAGAGATGATCAAGGGCAGGGTTTTATCCACATCAGAAGGGTCGGGAAGACGGAAGGAGAGGATAACATGTTTTTCGCGTTGTTCAGGAGATTGAGGGGAGTTGGGACGGATTCGGGGTTGGTCAGATATCTGGATAAATTATAAATAAGAAGTGAACGCAAAAGAAAATGACACTGGGACGTACGGAGAGTGACCGGAAGAAAGGTAGTACGTTTGGATCTTGAAATGCCTTGGCGAGGTTGACTGTCCCAAAGGGTTTGAGGAGTATACTTTCAGTAATGTCCGCGAATTCTGATAGGCCAAAGTGTAAGTATGTGGTAAAGTCCCTTTTTAAAAATAAAGGGTAGATTCTTACCAGACATTACCGAAAGTGTCGGGGGAAGGGCAGGGTTCTCCGTCGTTTTCGTAAACGTCTGTGAGGAATCACAACCAAAAAAAAAAAAAAAAAAAAGGTTAGTATAATAAGTATAAATCCGGAACATCACTTTACCAAATCCCATCTCGAATCCTTGATAGACAACAACTCATCCTTCGCAACGATAGCAAAAACAAAATTATCATTCAACGTTCCAGGAGCGAGTTTGAAGTCCAACTGTAAATCATCAAAGGGGCGATACGGGAGCTCGATGAGCGTTCTGGCCGTTTGGAAGAGGATTTGGAGAAAGTCGTGGCGAGGTCTGAGAGTGAAGATGGTATGCAGGGATGCGAGGTTGCGTCTTCCGGTGGAGAAGATGAAAAAGTCAGAGTTGCCGTCTCGCGTGAGACCCTTGGGGATCGGGTTTGAAAATTGTTGGTGGTAAAGTGCGAGGTGGGCGGATACCCTTTGATAAGTTTTATTAAGCTTTTTTGGGGGTATACACGTTGTGCTCACCATTTTTTGACTCTGGTTGAATTGGTGGAAGACCCCCACCAGTAAAAGGCAACATAGAACAGGACAGATAGGAGAAGGTAAGCTTCAGGTTTGAAATCTGTATAAGAAATTGAATGCATGTCCAAGTCGCACTCGAAACGTCACTTACACGCAGGCCGAAAGACAAGAGACCTCCACCTAAACCCCCAACCGTCGTACACGGCTGGTATGTCCACAGGGGGAGGAGTCAGCCCAGCTAGGAACTTGGTGAATGCAGCCATGTTCCCGGTGGATGGCTGTGGGCCTGTGGCTGTGAACTACTACGTATGCCAGCAATCGATCGGCCCGCGGATCCGAAATTGTCGCTCAAGATCGAACTTGAATGTTATATAGTATGGTACCTGTAGGGCACCAATAACCCTCTGCTATGCCGAATCCCTGAATTTATTATGGCCTCCAGTCGCGATTTCCAGTTCGATGCCATGCTCATCTCTGTCAGTTGCCTTTCCCCCTCTAAAAATATGAAGCTGATTCGTCCCTCGATTCTAGCCACCGAGTACTGACTTTGCCACTTTCGTGACAGACACCCTAGCCAAGGCCCACCACCACCACCTCACCCACAACCAATGTGGGTCTCCCAGTGCAGCAGAAACAATCGACCAGAACACCCTCAGACAATGCATCAACCTCTCCTCTTCCTTCCTTTTGACGGATGTAGCAACCAACCCAGACGCTGGCATATTGACTTGGTCCACGGGCCTCAACAGGCTCGTAGACATTGTTATCGTCCTTCATAAACGAAACGAGCTCGAAGCAGACACTATCAGCGCTGCTTCACAAGCCTGCTCTGAATGTTGGACTATCGCCGGGAATTGGAGGGGTCTTGACGACTGCAGGCAGCGCGTACGCGAGATCGGCGGAAAGCTCAAGAATTTACTTGACCCAAACGAGCGGACATACAGAGGTAACGATGTTTCCCCCCCTGTAGGCGAATACAGTCGAAGTGACCGACCATTCGTATATATGTAGGCCAACGCGTTTACGCCCCTTGATCAAAATCCGAAGACTACTTGTTTTACACTTTACAAATACTTGTACAGTCAATTCAGTTGGATCTTTTGATCCCATTACAAAGCCGCCATATTCGTCACAGGCCAGAAGCTATGACCAGTCAGCAACAGTTTAATACAGAAAGCGAAGATCTTACTATGCAGCTTCAGCTCTCCGGTACCCATACCTAGTGATAAAGTGATTCAATGCCTCAGGTCCCCTCGAGCCGTAATCGTAAGGGTGAAGTTCCGGTCGCTCGCCATTTTTTCCGTCTATGCAGTGCAGGATCGGCGTAAAGATCTTCGTGGAATAATTAATCCAAACCCATCTTCCATTAACCAAAGGAAACTCACCTTCCAGGCAGCGTCCAGTTCATCGTGTCGAACGAAATTCGAGTGATCCCCGCGAAGGCAATCCAATATTAAAGCTTCATACGCCTCTGGAATGTGTATTTCAGCAAAGCGTTGCCTGTAAGACAAATCCATTTCGGTAGGGATCGCTCGGGTTTTTAATCCTGGCGACTTTGAATTGATCTTTAAATAGATCGCTTCAGATGGTTGAATTCGAATAACAAGCTCGTTGCGGGCAATGTCTTTAAAGATGCCTTGTGTAACATCTTTGAATTGGATTCGAATCTCTGCTTTGGCATCGTTGAGGGCTGAAAGGAACAATGATTAGCAAGTGATGGGATCAGAAATCGATTAACCCACCCTTTCCGGCCTTCAGGATGAAGGGAACCCCCTCCCATCTTGGATTATGAATGTACAGAGTGCACGCGGCAAAAGTGGGACAAAGCGAATTCTTGGGTACCGTCTGGTCATCGAGGTAGCCAGGTTTGCCGTTGGTAGCGACATATTGGCCCAACAGCGTATCGTCTTTGGTCACAGGATCGATCAAACGAAGAACTTTCACCTAAAATATCGTCGGTTACACCAGGAATCGTCAATTATCCGAGACGAACCTTCTCATCGCGGATGTCCTCTGCAGAAAATGAAACTGGACGCTCCATAGTAAGGATACTAAGGACCTGCAATAGATCTTGAACAAATTCAGAAATTAAAAATGAAGGGTCTTGAATAAAAACTTGCGATTTTGCATAATATCACGGATAATCCCAAATTCGTCAAAATAACCGCCACGGCCCTCGGTACCAAAGGGTTCCTTGAACGTAATTTGAATGTTGCTTATCGAGTTTTTATCCCAAGCGGCGCTCATAGCAATATTAGCGAAACGAAGGACAAGCAGGTTCTTCACCATCTCCTTGCCGAGGTAGTGATCGATACGGAATGTTTCCTCTTCCGACCAGTACTTTTTAAGAGATCCGAGTAATTCTCGAGCAGACGCGAGGTCTTTCCCAAATGGTTTTTCGACAACAACACGGCTAATTCCTCCAGCCCTGGAATGATGACAGTGCTCCCTGAGATTTTTTGCAACAGAAATAAATACGGTCGGGGGAAGTGCGAGGTAGAAGAGGCGATTGCATTCTTTGGTCTGATATGTTGATTCGATTTCCTTGAGGTGATCATCCAGTTTATCAAACGCCGCTCCATCCTCGTAATCTCCGGCAATGTATGTCATGATTTGTTTGAACGCCTCGATTTTCTTGGGGTCTTGAGGATCGGATTTGATGTAGGACGTAGCACGAGTTTCGAACTCTTCCTTGCTCATCTTGGTTCGTGCATAACCTACAATTCTGCAGCCGCGAGGGAGGAAGTCTTGCGAGAAGAGGGCAAAGATGGCAGGGAAGGTCTGTTATTTGGCTTTTAGTTTCGAATATTGTAAGGCGACCAAGATGGCGGCACCTTTTTCTTCGCAAGATCGCCTGATGCTCCAAGGACTGAAGAGATTGGGTAAGAAAACGGACGGTTAAGAAACAGGATACGTGCCAACGATGATCGTGTTGTCAGTGAGGGCATCGTGCTTAGTCTCCATGGAGGGAATAGTACCCGACATTGCACGTTCTCGAGGCATCTTTGGAGTCCTGATCGCAAAGACTTAACAACTACGCAGAGAGTGCTTTAAATACATACCTACTGCTGATATTTGATAAAAAGTTGGAGGTCTGATCTCACCATAAAGCTTACGAAGATTCAGTGTGATGATCCCGGGCCGCTCTCTTCTCACTCACGAATGTCGGCCGTTTCGTGATCGCACGTTTTCAATTCGGGCGCTATGGATTCCACACCATCTACATCTGTTTCTCTACCGCCAGACCCAACAGAAGTACTCGAGAAACTCCGTGAACTCGTCTCTCCCACTTGCCTCCAGTATGAAACATCAGCAGTCCACATCAGGGCTATGGCTCTCACCGGGCGCCTAAAATCTCTATATCGACAGGCAAACGTCGCCACACGCCTACACAAGGAGCAAACGGCAGCCGCCAGACAGGAGATGGATCAATCCCATCTCCAACTTCAGAACTTGCTTTATGAGAAGCGGCATCTGGAAAGAGAGATTGAGAAGTGTCGACAGTTTGCGTACGTCTTTTCTATCCACCTCTAGCTTGTGGTTCTGAAATGTGCTGTATTTTTAAATCTAGGTCGATATATCAGGACATCCCTCTTTATTCATTAGATGGGTTTGTCCAGCTGGCTCCTCCAGAAGCTCGCACCGATGATGTTCTCGCCGACGAACATCAACTGATGCTCAACCGGTTGAGTTTTGAGCTCGCAGAACGCCAACGGTAACGCTTCATCTGTTGCCTAATTATACTGTTATACTAATTGTTATACAAAAGGCTGGACCAGAGACAGAAAGATCTTATTCAACAAAAAGAGGACCTTCTCCGAGATAGCAAAACAAAATCCTCCACACTTGATAACGTCAAGACACAGATAGACCTACTAGTCAAGGTGAGAAGGAATTGTATTTTGGCTGACGTCAGTGGTAACATCTGCTTCTTTTCAAGACAGCATCCGAAATTCAGAAAAAGGTTGATGACCTCGTACTTCCTGTGTTCGTTTAATTTGTACCTTACTTTTACACTGTATTTCATACATATATAGTACAAACTTGTAGTGTTAGAAGTATACCTAAAAGAATAAACATGACGAAGCACGTCCGGTTGTGAGAAGTGGTTGATGCTGAATGTCACGGAATGGTATTATTAAAACGGTAGTATATAGGGATAGGACTTGCCACAGGCTTGGAAAGGAAATAGAAAATGCAGTTTGGAGATCTAGCTTGACATATCACTGCCAACCTCGCTCATCTCTTCGTCATTTTCGTCCTCTTCGGTTTTACCAGCAGCCTCTATTGCTTCCTTTGTCGCAAACCTCTGGACGTACTCTGTCAGAAACATTAAGCTCACGATTTCGTTCCCGATAACCCCTATGAACCTCACCTTTCACCTTAATCTCGTATTCTTTCGGATGTCGCATCATGAGGGCAGCAGCTTCGCCGTTCAGTGGGTCATTGGGATTCGGATATCGCAGTAGTTGTGGTAGAAAGACTTCGAAGATATTAATCATATCTGCAAATCGTTTACCCACACTTTTCCCCAAGGTCTATTTCAGAACTCACCAAACATAGGTGACCAGGTCTGATTTATTACATCCAGACAGACTGAGCCACTCCTGCGCCACATGTCATCAAGACGAACAGATAAGACTAAAGGTCCGTACAGTTCATCGATATTTGGATGGAATATCTTGTTCATGAATCCTATGCTCGGTGACTTGAACGGGTACTGTTCAGGGAGTTCTACATGAATTTTCCATACACCCCCGGCAAAAGGCGCTAATCGGACACAACAATAGTGAGATCTAGGTGAATCAGCGCAATAATTCGAGAGAAGCGCACTTTCTGTGGGACCATAGAAATGGACGTAGAACTCCTGCATGTTATCATTGACGAGGTTGACCTCGAAATCAGACATTAAACTGGACAAGCAATCAGTACAAGAGTTGGGGTTAGCGTTTAGGAGGGCCGGTACAGTTTCATGACGTCCGTTTCGATGCGCCGTTTGCTGTTGGCGTGGAGAACGAGGTCAGGACATCGTACAAAAGTGCTTGGAGATGGACAGAGGGGAGACTTATCATAGCAACAAAAAGGGAGTGCAGCGAGAGAGATATGGGTCAGAGATGGGTAGCGAGGGCTGGAGTTATAGAAGGTGATGGGTATGGGTCAAGGCTCTTGCTAACTAATCGTTGTCGGAAATGACCGAGCAGATCTCTTCATCATATCTTCAATTCTTGCTAAATTTATTTTTCCATGAAGACAACGCCAGCTGCATGGAATATCAAAATGAAGGCCCTTATAAAGGTCTAGAAGACGTTCTAGAACTCTACCAATGATAATAATCCTCATAAACACAGTACACGCCATCCTGCAAGCATGGATCCCTACTCGGTATCACCACGTCTTCGGTGCCCGCACCGGTGCCCTTGGTGCTTGCGAAGGACTTCCAGCCAACAAGGAGGACTGAACATGCGGTCGTTAGAAATGGAACTTGACCCGGAGCTTCGTTCAACTTACCGACCCACAGTAGCGCAAGAAATGCAATCACTGCCATTTCCTCCTGCGATCGATTCATCATCTGCCCTTCCATGCGGTGGTGCAATGTAATCCTTTGCAGAACACACTCAGTATCTTTCATATCGTACAGCGAGGTCGTGCTCACAAGGCCAGGAGGGCCCCGAGGGCCACAGTCGCAATGATAGCTTGAGTTAACTGGAATGCATCTGGTGATGACAAGGAATAAATTTGATTCTAGTTCATTCATTGATTGAACATACGCAGTGATGATAAGAATTTCGTCCCGTAATGGGCAACAGAAACGATAAATGCGGCTGAAAAGAAGAGAGTAAGGCTTTCCTTCAAAGAAGCTATCAACGTGGATAAAATACCAGTGGCAGCATATCGAACACGGTTTTGACTGAAGAGCATCTTTACGAACAACTGTTGTTTGATTCGGGGTCTGGTTAAATAGAAGCAACACAGGACTCTAAAGTAATACACGCGGCGGAAGCATGCTCGACACACGAGGCGGGTCCAGGGAAGGGTTATAAATGAAACGTAATCTTTCTTGTCAGAGAACTGCATGGCACCCGCACGTATCTCTATCCCAGATTGACGAGATAGCATAACGCAAAAGAGTATTATTTTTTTTAGATTCTTCGAATATCATCACGTCGTCAACGGGTCAGGGGTCGACCTGGCCACGATCATTGCGGCATAGGTACTTGTGTCACTGTAGGCGGAGCACCATTAATGCCTGGTTGAATGATGATCGAGCTTCCAGGTTGGACCATGGGCGGTGGGTAAAACGCGCCAGGAGATTGAGGAAATGGCATCCCACCATGGTAAGCAGTGTTATAATAGCCTGGAGGCTCTCCGAACCAAGGTAGTTCTGCAAAAAAGGTAGATAAGCAAGAAGCATGCGAAAGCGAACTCAAATTAAGGAGACGGACCGCGGATTGGTTCTGACCAGATATGATAGCGTCCCCATCGTTGGGCTTGGTGAACAAGTTGGAAAAGCACAACGAGGGCTACCGCGAAAGCACAGAAGAGTGCCCAAGATAGTGCTTGGACTGTCTTCATTTTATAGCAATACGGCTGAAAGCCGGCTAATTTCATAAATCAGCACACCAAGCAATCAAGTACAAGGAAGAACCTACTAGTATGTCCATTTGAAGTAGGAATTGTTTGGCCTTTCAGAGAATCACACTGAATGTTTCCTATGATATCACTAACAACGCCTGTCAGAACACACAATCCGAGAACACTGGAAAGCCGAACATACGTCGACCAAGCTGCGGCAGCTGGAAAATAATCAATTATAAACATCGAAACTCGGCAAATATTGGTGGTGGCTCACTTAGCCAGAGAATGGACAAGATGGTTAAAGATACAGCTTCAGTTTGAGGTTGAGCCCATTGTATTCTTAGAGAAAGCTCGTTCTTAGATGGGGATTAACGATGGAATCTATGACTTACTGAATCAAGAACGCTAAGATCGTCATTGAAGGTACGACAAGAAGGAAAATAGTAAAATCGCCTGACAAGAAATCAACGTGCTCAGTTAACGAAAGGGAATGCGGATGAAAGAACAAACGATGATAATCAGGCAAGAAGATGGTAGCGAAACTGGCAGCTAAGCCAAGTACAACCCCTACCAAAACACATTAGAGGGTTGAATAATCCAAAAACATCAAAAGTACCTGATAATGCCAAAGTGAAAACTAAAAGGCAATTAGTGGGCACCCAGAACCCGATCAGAAGAGCATTAACTCACTGCTGAATGCCAGCCGGTGGTTTACGAAACGCACAGTCATGATCGCAGAATTGGAGCACCTCTAAGTCGGCCTCTGCTTGTGTATATAAAAACTGCGGGTATCCTATGAGAGTGCCAGGAAACGTGTGAGGGTAGGTAATAGAAATTCGACTGGCGCTCAGGAGCGTGTTGACGCATGACATAATCACGGCTGTGGTTGATCGTTTCCATATTGGATCAATGCATCTGGTTCCGATTTGCTCAAGATTCGCTTGGCCATAGCTTTTTTTCTTGAGATGATGTCCAAGACGCACATGGGTCACTGCAAATACTGTACCCCAAATCCTTAGTCACTTCAACATATACACATTCAATCCTCTGTATTACCATAGATACAAGCTATCGTACAAAATTCGGTAGATTCATGTTCATGTCTAGATCCATGACCCATCGTGAGCAAGAAAGAAAAAAAGGGGGGAAGAGAAGTCATAAGTAGAGTGATCAACGAGAAACTTTATCGCCGTGTCGAATTGCCACGGGTCCTACTGTACGGGTTAAGCATGCCACCGTGCTCGATATCAGGCATTGACTGGCCGCCCGAACCTTGTCGTACATAAGCCCCAGGTGGCGTCGCATGTCGTGATGGTCGTGTTGGTGAGGACTGATCTCGGTCACCATCGTAGTCGTGATCATAGTAATTCCGTTTAGCCGAACGCTCCCGTCTCACGTTGGCTGAGCGTTCAGGTTTCTCCGTAAAGACAGCACGCCCCAATTGCGTCGACGCGACCGGGAGGACACTCGTCTGACTTGACTTCCCTTGAGGAAGTTTAGCGTTCTCGTAGTTGTTGAACCAAGCACAAGATGTGACGGGGCCATGCCACATGTGCTCGTCACCTCGCCAGTGTCGCCGGAGGGCGAGAATGAGCAGTATGCCACCAGAAAGGATGACTATTGCCAATATCAGCTTGAGCACAATCAGTCAAACGAGTTAATTTCTCACTAAGAAGAGCATTTAACAACGAGAAAGCATTCAGCACTCTATACATAGCTTGGAACTGATCAGTGTGAACTGGAATGAACATAAATTGTGAACAAGAGAATTGGGGAGTGATAAGCAGACTCACAGTTTGCAATTTGTTCATCCAACGGAACTTGCAAATCGGTAGCAGTGAAGCATTCAACATCTGCGGTTTGGGCATCCGACGTCGTCAGATAAACACCGAGAACTAGGAATCAGAGGCGTTAAGACCGCGGGGTAGCATGTATAATTTACAAGAACTCACTAAGCCAGAAGATGCCGGCTAATCCCAAAGATGCGAGCTCGATTCTAGTCGAAATGGGATTCCTTTCCCGAAGGAAGTAGCTGAACGACAAACTGACCAGAAGAAAAACCAATTAGTTCCGATAATAAATGGACTACAGTACACTCACAGAACGATAAATATAAATAAGCTGGCTGAACATACGAAGATCGCAAAGGGAACGAAACGTGCTGAAATCAGGACATTTTTAAGATTGCAACGGAAACGAAACGTAAATCATACGCACTCAGGTCCGACGCTGCTAACACCGACTGAAAGTGACCCGCCATCGCAAGACAAATCCCGGTGAAAAGAAGAACCGAACCTACAAAATCGTCGAAATTTGGACTTCGAATGACAATGAAACGACGAACCATAGATAGACGCTCGAATTGTATTGAACAAGACTGGCATTTTCGTTCTCAAAGAAGAGATGTTAGCGGAGTGCTTGCTCCTGTGTTGGATGGAGGAGAACGGATTTGCGGCAGGTGGCGACATGATAAGGCGGCAGGCAATTCACGCCTCGAGGCAACCGTGCGCAACCCCGCAGTATATTAACGCACAGCAAAATGCGTTATGCTCAAGCCTCGACGAAGGTCGGTGTCCAGCCCGAAAGAAAAGGTGGAAACAACGAGGATGAAGGTGGCCCACAGAAGCAGAACACAACCCGAAATTTGTTCAATTACCCTCCGTTGCGCATTCCCAAACGGGGTTACTATATTGGCCAATATTCTCACGCCTTGCCTCATGCCGACCGCAACATCCATGTTGAGCATTTCATATATATGTACAGCAGTGTCTAACACCAGCCTTTGCTTTATCTGCTCACCTGCTCTCCGCACGCAATCGCTCTCCAACATCGCAGTAAAATTGCAAGCATTCTGGATTTGAAAATGTTGCTGGGTTTACAGAGGACAATGGCGCCCCATTTATTAACTGTAACATGACTCAGCACTTTAGCCGAGAATCCATACATAGCCTTCTCTCACCTTTTTAACAATAACTTCCACACGCTTTCCGTTGAGGGTATATGGAATGTCCGAGACTTGCAATATCTAAAAGGGACGAATCAGCAATAGCACCAGTGGAACGATAACCAACATACACGGGCAGGGACGTGTCGGGCACTTCTCCGAGCACGGATCTCTGCTTTGATGCTCGACTCCATGGCCCGAGAAAGCTCATGACCCGGCGGCAACTTGACAAACAACACGACACGTTCGTCCGCGCCTCCGTCGGTCTTCTGTCCGACAGCCAGGTAGTCCGATATTACATACTCCGCAGTCGGACAAGAGAAACATGTATCAAGGACTTCGTAGAGTTCAGCAGAACCAAATCGTATGCCCCCAGGATTACTAAGTAACCATCAGCTGATTTCTTTCCATACCGACCTGTTGTGAAGGATTTCGTGAAACGGAGACCACTCACAGCACGCCATCGGAACGTCCTAGCATGATCAAACCTCCACCATTTCCTGATCTAGACGACGTGATAACAATGTGATCTCCATGGTCTCCATCGTGGAAGTCAGGCAACGAATCAAAGCCTTTACATAAATAACACTTACACCAAACCCCATCAAATCTTGCAAAGTACGACTGGTAAAACCTGGACTGGGCAACCTTCACATCTTCTTCTGCTCCAAACCCTGGAAGGGGCCAGAACCCAAGCGGCATGCATGGGAAGGGCTTCGTGCATACCAGTTCGCCGGGTTCATCTGCGGGGAGTCGAGAGCCTTCTTCTGAAAAGCTTTCGACGGCCATGCCGAGCATTCGGCATTGAATCTCCCCTCGAAATACGGGGAGGGCAGAACACATCCCAGCGAATAGAGAGCAGATGTCCGTGCCACCTGCGATGATCAATCAGATGGCACGGTATCAAAGTACAAGAACATGGGCCAAACCAGTAATGGAACCCAAAAGAACCCGGGGGTGAATGTGTTCGTATACATAATCAAATAGATGGGGTGCAAGCGGAGAACCAGTTGAATAGATGTGCCTGAGTGACCTGAGATGGTGGTGTTCACGTGGGATATATTTTTTCTGAAAACAGCTTTTCAACAAGACGGGGGTAAACGGAATAAACAAAGCGCATACCGATAGATAATCTAAATATTTAGCGCTCGTACCGAAAATAGTGATATTTAAATCATCCACCATCTTCCACAGGAGAGCTACATCTCGCAAAGGACTGCCGTCATACAAGACCAGTGTGCACCCAACACTAAGTCCGGCAATGAGGAAGTTCCACATCATCCAACCCCTATCACAATGTTACAATAGATAACAACCGGGTGGAGATGTTGGGCTCACGTTGTTGTGTAGTAGAAAAAGACATCTTCAGCCGTCAAATCACCGCATATCACGAATTCCTTTTTTGCTTGGAGCAGCATTCCACCCGCCCGATGTACGATTGGTCTAGAATCGGTTGAGCACATGGAAGAAATCACGAACGTGAACACTGACTTTGGTTTACCTGTCGTTCCACTACTAAATAGAATCCAAAGAGGAGTATCAAAGGGTAGCCGCTGCCATCTGACCTCTCCGGAGTCAGATCGACCCAATTGATGTTGCCTCCCATCTGCAACAAAGTTGTCCCATTTCATCCAGTGACATTCCCAATCTTGGCAGTCTGGTGGAAGAATAGTAGAGGCGACGACCACTTTCGGCAGGGGTATTTTTCCAGATAATCCAGATAGTAAAGCAGACAGCTTAGGGAGATGTGACTGGAGTTTATTGTTATATCTGGTTTAAGACAAGTCTTAGTTTTCGAATTTACAGTTCTGAGAAAATACTTGCGAGACTGAATCGACTGCAAAAATTAACTTTGGCTGGACCTGTTCGAAGCTAAGCCTTGTGAGTGGAAAAGAAGAAGTTACGAATGCGGTTGTCCGAACCGTTCTATGACGCCTGTGGGGCCGAAATCTGCGGCAGCGCTAACCCAAATTCCTCCAATCGCAGAGGTCGCTAAACATAGCGCGACAGTTTCCTGACGCGAAGATGAGGAAGGTTATTCAACAGGCAATATCCAATGCCTACAATACAGTTGGACGAGTAAGAAGCCACCCGATCACCGACGTTCACGCCGTGAAATAGCAATGCTGACACGAGATCGGCCACAAGGTCATAAAGTTGGGCATATGTACATTTTCTTAGACGGGGTAATGACTGGCCGGGAGTCGGCTCAGCTGACAGAAAGCAAATGCAAATAAATGAAAGATAACGGTATGTGGGGTGACGCACTAGCCTCAATGAGGGCCAACTTTGATGGAGAACGAGACTGCAACATATTTTCAGCCCAGTTGAGCCGTGCATCGGCAAACCTAGAAGAGTTGGCACAGAGATAAAGCGCAAATGGAGATGGGACTACCAGGTGGGATTCTGTGCAGGCAGAGCAGAGGGGTCTATGACGTGGAGCCCTTTCTGACCAGTGATATTGGTTTGGTCCCAGACGACGCCCCAGAATAGATGGAGATGGGAACATGACCAGACATATAGGTCGTGGTACGTGTGGAGGTCTAGCGCATACAGGCGATTTACACGGCGGAGCAACTGACAGACAGGCGACGATTCGGGGAGCAGACTCATGATTGTGGATACGATCAGGGCCAAGATAAGAAGCCGGACCGAGGCACGTGCGACAGCTTCTCCCTTGGTAATTTAAATAAAGAGTCGCGAGAACCTTGACGCTCCTTGACCACCCCGCTCTACCGCGAGCTCCGTCTCTCAATATGCTCGACAAATTCTTGGCTCCAAACACCCGTGAGGCCGCCGCGTACAACTATCTGACGTCTGTCCCTTTATCTTCCCGCCTCTTATTGTCCCTGACTTGCTTTTTTCAATAGCGAAAACGGTCCCACCTGGCACACAAACAAACCCTCCGTAGACGAGTCCCTTATGTCGGGTTGCGCCTCTTACAGCGCTTTCGACCGCTATATAGCAGGAAAGGACCTCTTTCTGCTGCCCAGAACGCGCGTTGAGCTCGAGAGGATTTTGTGAGTCAGCTCCCTTTGCTGTTATCCGCCTCCACTCACTACCAATCCACAGGCGACGTTATGCCTATGACGCCATTCACAACGCTATTGCTGTGAGTCGCTCTCAGATTCAGGAAGGTGGTTACAGCAGGGTTAGTTTTCTCGACTCCATCACAACATTCCGTCTCTCATCTTTTCACTCAGGTCTGCGTTCTCGCTGCAATGTCAATCCACGACGTCTTGAACACAGGAGATAATGCCGAAATTCTGCTTGCCTTGCACCAGCCCAACGCCAAAACGTCAACCCACGACGTTGACGATCCCAACTCGCTGGCCATGACTACCGTTTCATAAATTACATATCATTATTCACCCCCAACCCCTCCTCTTCAACACAACCGCACTACATTACAACAAAAGCATATTATTTCTTGTGTAATATAAGTTTATCAATGCATCTGACAGATGCCTGATCTGGATAGTTCAACCAACAGTTATGACGATATACCCTGATTTGGGTTGCTGCAGCATAAACGTTGCCGCTGACAATATTAGATTATCCACGAACGTGCGAACATTAATATTCATATTCCCCCATCCTCTTCTGCAGCCACCATGTTTAGACTCTGGGTCAATACCCTGCTTGTTGCTAATTGCTTAGTTGTAGGACTGGGTTTCGCGACCCCTGTTCAACTTCCTGAGCAAATTCAGACTATACTCAGCGAGTTATTTCCGTTATCGACCGTTATCTGTTGTTTTTTCTAATTCTTTGTCCAAAGAAACAAAAAAGCTGCGGGGGCGATTCTTGCATGTAACGGACATGCATCCAGATCCTTATTATGTTTCTAAAACTGCAGAGTCCACATCTTGTCATAGGAAGAGGAAGAAAAAGAAAAAGAACACTGCCGGGTTTTACGGAACCCCGTTTTCGTACGTTTACGCTTGGTCACAATTGCTCGAACTTTTTGGACCCATTTCGACCATGCAGGGATTGTGATTCCCCTTTTCGACTCACCAACTTTACCCTGGATTTCCTGAAGGAGAACTGGGCAAAAGAAATCGATTTCGTTATCTGTATGTGGCGTTCATTATCTTTTTATTTTATCTCACCTGTCCTTTCTAGGGACGGGAGACAGCGCAAGGTAAAGATCGGTCGGTTTTCTTCGCTGTGGTCTCATGACGGTCGGAAGACATGATAATGACAGAAAGCTTCCACGTACACCCTCCGAGATTTATGACCTCAACAGGGCTGTGGCCTCGAGAATGAAAAAGATATTCCACAATAAAGGCATACCCGTCGTTCCAACATTAGGCACGTCGAACTCGACCTAGGTACTTGACTGTTTGCTGATCGAGACGGACAGGCAACAACGATGTATGGCGTAAGTAATCCGCGTGGTTTTCATCTTCCTACTAACTGATTATTTCAGCGCATGTAAGAGAATGATGTCTTTGACCGTGTCAGCGAGCTTCTTACATGTATTGGGCTTAGAACATTATGGTCGCAGGCAAGTTCCAATTGCTGTGCTGCATTGCTTATCCTAATTCTTCTGCAGGACCCAATAGCATCACGGCTGAATACTCATCGTACGTTTTTCTATGATCATCAACGATGTTGAGACCTCACCGCCTGTTTAGAATTTGGAGGTCGTTCATTCCATTCCCTTATCTCCAGGTTTTTCACCGCGGCGCTTATTTCGCAACAGAAGTCGTCCCAGGCAAATTGGCTGTAATTAGCCTGAATACCATGTATTTTTATGACTCCAATAAAGGTCAATTCGGAAAGACGTCCCAACTTTGTTTTTGTGTTCATGGGCTTGCACAGTGGTTTCAGGATGTCCGTATAAAGATCGTAATGATCCCGGAAACCTCCAATTTGATTGGCTGGAGGTGCAACTTGATACGTACCGAAAAGAGGGATTACAGGTAAGGATGATGACTCTTTCTGTCATCAATAATGATCCTGATGAGTCTGATATCAAAGGTCTGGATAATTGGCATGTATTTTTTGGCTCTCGATCAATGAGACAGGTATGGCTGATTGATAATCTTTGTAGGGCATGTACCCCCAACTCCAGGGAACTACTTCCCCGAATGTGTGAGTTATTGTGATTGTTTTTTTGTGCACATTTCTTATGGAAAATAAGTATGTGCGTTATGTGGAACTTGCGCTGAGGTTTCAAGACACCATATTGGGACATCTATACGGGGTAAGAAGTCGTGCAACGTCGGTGGACAGAAAGCTGACCTCTTGAAGCACATGAATGCTGATCACGTAGGTATTCTCAGATGGACATTGGATAAATTTTATCGTATTCGTACAGTTTTTCTTTCTGGAGGGACAAGATCTCCGAATATTTCCGGATAAGGAAGAAAAGAAATTTAACGACAAGGATCTGCTGGAGAGTCTTTTTGAGGATTTTGCCACGCTGCCCAAGAAACCGAAGGAGTCGGAGATGGACGACTATGCGGTGGTGAATGTGGGGCCGTCTGTGGTGCCGAACCCATACCTCCCGTCGTTCAGGATCTATTCGTACAACACGACAGGCGGCAAGGGCGCAAGTGGGCAGGAGAAGCGGAGGCACGGACATCGGAGGGGCAGTGATGGAAATAATGCGACATGCCAGTCGGACAAGTATGCCGATACATGGCGGTGCCATTTGAATCGGGAGTGGCATTCAGACGCAAAGTCGCCTTCACGGAGTAATCGGCAGTGGACGCCATTGGGATATGCACAGGTAGGCTATTATTACTATTGTGTTTGGGCTCATGCAATTGTGTCAGTACTACATGCCGGAGCTGGGACGGGGAGACAAGACGCAGACGCCGCGATTTGCGCTCGAGTACGTGACGCACACAATAGAGGCGCTTCACGGGGATCCTAAGCCGGTTCCGCTGGAGCAGCTGCCTGAGGAGCTGCGGCGGGGGGAAGCTGGCAAGTACGCGCCGTATGGAATGCAGGACCTGACAGTCGGGTCTTGGATGAAGATGGGCCGGGCGCTAGTGGACTCTAGGGGGATGCAGCAGCGGTTCAGGTCGTTCATGTTTATGTGTAGTAGATAAGATGTGCTTATGTATATTTGTAGTGTGGTTGTCCTGACTACCGAGTGTTGTCCCCGCTGAAAGACTGCCCAACGCATTTCTCTTCACCCCACCATCTCTTTCTCGGCTGGCCCGTAAGTCCTCAACCGCGAGGAGCACCACCGTCATTTTTCTTTCTTTCTCTTCCCATGACCGCTGTTTCACCCCTCGACTTTCTGCCCAGATCCAACTCCGCCCACGACGACCTCTACAGACCCTCCTTCCACGCAATGCACCCCGACCAGATCCAGTCCCACAATTCCGCCCTCAAGGCCCCCCTTCGTCCAAGCCATATCCGTGCCCGCGTCGCTGCCTCGCCCTACCCCCGCGACACCGACAGTCTGTCGTCCTCCAGCGAAACAGAGGACATCTCCTTCTATCTCCCACAGCCCTCCTCCGATTACTCCGCCCAGATGTACGGCGCCGGCCCAGGTCTTGTGCCCTCCAGTCAGGAGGCCATGCATACTGCCGGCGCTTTGGGGAGGATGTCTCTCAACCAGGACCAGGCCCTCGAAAAGCTCGCCGCTAACGTTCGTGCCGCAACAACCACAAGCGCTTCAGACAGGGCTAAGCAGATCTTCGTTCAGGCTTGGTATGCAATCGCCCACTCTTTATCTCCTTATCGTTCTCACTCCCGTCAGGCTCGCGGCCAACTATGCGCCCTACCCCGATGGCAATGTCCCCCGCCAGGGGCTCTATTTTTCTTATCGTCGTGTCTGCGATCAGTATGGCATCCCCCATATCAACACCGCGACCTTGGGCAAGGCCATCCGTCTCTGTTTCCCTACTATCAAGACGAGACGACTTGGCGTGCGAGGGAACAGCAAATATCATTGTCAGTCGAGATCTATCTTTGCTACTTGATTCGCCTGATTGATTTCTTTTCGTTGATAGACTGCGGGATCAGACCCGCCACTGCCGCAGAAGCAGAGTGGCTGCAAGATTATATCCAGAAATCCAACAATAACGCTGCGCAGGCCTCCGTCAATGCTGCCCGTCATGCCGAAGCCAGCAACAGACTCGAAGAACGCTCAGATGACGATGATGAGGACGGCTCAGAGGGTGCCAATTCCCTCCCCGGATCAAAGCGTAACTCTCTTCTACTGGGAGATGTCAAAAACTTGCAATTCGACGATTTAAGCGACAAGACACCAACCGCGGCTACTTTGCTCTCCCAAGCGCAATCCGTCACCCGTCCAATCGGTACTTTTCCCCCTACTGCTTCTATTCGTCGTTTCCCAGTCCAGGAGTCAAATTTGAGTCTTTCCGCCGCTTCGTCTACTGTCGGTTCTACTCCGTTTGTGGCTCCCCAAACCAACGCCTCAGTTCGTCAGTTCCCCAATTTCCCATCGATCGAGGATGCTGTGGCCAATTCGACGTCTTCACATGGAATGGTAGCTAGGGAGGTGTGGACTTGGTTCCAGGATCATCTTGATGCTCTTCTGGAAACCATCAGAACTTTCAGAGTGGATCAATTTGAGATGCATCTCCGTACATTTTGGACGTCTCTAAATGGCGTTCATAGAGAGATCGTTCATGCACCAGCTATCGCCGGTATCATGGCGAAAGCGGATGCGATGGTTTACGATGTACGTTGTCTAGATTTCTAATCTCTTGATGCTCTTTCTCATAGATCCTCCCTAGGAAATTCTTGAAATCTTGCGTTCGCAGATGTTGTCACCTATTCCTGCACCGTCTCTCTCTAGTCTTCGCCAGCTTGCACTAAAGATGGAGAAAATTCTTCTTGTTGCCCTCGAGAATTACGGTAATACTTTTGTGGAACCCAAAGTCGAATTGGGAGCACGTTTTGGTCATTTGGTTTGCAAGTCTTTGTTCATTGAGAGAGGCTTCACAATTACTGATCGATCGAACAGTGCGCTTTCTCGACATCTTTCAGGTAACGCAAGCACTGAATACGGTGCTTACGAACCCAAAGCAGCTTGCGGAGATGCGCAAATCCTGGCAGAAGGTCGACTTTGAATCAGTTCGAAATCAGTCTGCTCTCGTCTGCAATTGTCGCCATGAAGACCTCATGAATTTACTCGAGGTTGAGTTCGTCGCGGTTTTGGATGCGCTTGCAAAGAGTTCCGAGCCAGTTCGAGAGGTCATGAGTTGGGCAGATAAGTGTTGCGACCGTCTGATGGGCAACCATCGAGGTAATCAAGGAAATCATGAGGAGAGGTCCACCATGAGTTCTCGCAGTGTTCTCATTCGATGGGGATATGTTACGAGCCAGGTCATGAGAGATCTCGTATGTCCATCTTCTCATTTCTTGTCCTATGCTTCAATTAATCGGTCAAATTTAGACCATTCGCAGCGATCCAGCTTTCGGTGCTTTCCAAATTCTGAAGTTGTTCCTCGAGTTAGTAATACGCACTAGTTGCCTGATCATTCGTCTCTGACCTTCTTTCAGTGATTGGATCGCTGTCAATGTCTTGCGACACGTGGCGCTTTCGACAAATTCTGTGGCTGCGTCTGTTGAACCAGTTATGCAACACAATTTCTTCTCACTTGGTGCCGATGAACGTTTCGGTTCCATGGACGTTCGCCCACAAAACATGATGGCCCACACACCCACCACCTCCAGCATGTTGGCTGCGCTGCAACAGGAATCGTACGGATCTTCCCTCGATGCCACAGGATCTGCCTATAATCCTGATGGCTATGGGCCTATGGCTTATATGGATACTAGTGCTAACCATGACGACCCCCTCGGTTCTACTCACCAGTCTGGACTATCTTTCTCGGATTTCACGTCCTCCGGCGGCGGTTTCGATGTGCCTGGCTTCGCTTCCCAAGATCTTGGCCTCAGTACCGCGGTCACTCCAGCCAGTGAGCCAGACCAATCAAAAGATCAAGAGGCTGGTGGTGCCAATCCTGACCAACCAGTCACTTCATGAACTAATTCGTTTCAATGGGTTGAGATTGATTTATATTTTACGTCGTGCTTGTTTCTTGTCACATGTTTTCTCGTTGATTTTTTTCCTCCTTTTTCTCCTCGTTGTACCAGAAACTTTTTTTTTCTTCGTTAAACTCATAATACTGTACATTCCTATTAATTCAGCTTTCTGCGTGATATCCTGAATCCACATTGATTGGGTTTATATTGTGATGGCTCGATACTATTAAGATGCATACTAATAAGCTAGAGATGGTCATGGCATTGAAGATATCCGCATGGTCATTTTGATGTCGGCTTGATCGATTAAGCAGCAGCAGCATCGCTGTTAGATGCAGTTATTGCGCCATCAGAGGGAGTCGACTCCCTCTCGACATGGCCGTTTGAAGACTCTTTCGAGTTCAATTTTTGGATCTGGGCTTGAGCCTTCGCAACGTTCTCAGCCGTCTGGCGAGCCTGGTTGGCTTCAAACCAAGTCTTCTTCGTCTTGAGATCGTCCACAACACGCGAAAGATCAGAAGTTGAAACAGGAGGCGGTATTGAAAGTGATAAGAGCGCGGACAGATTGCTCAAAGGAATATTGAGTAAACCATTTGACGGTGTTCCGGATGATGATGGTGGGTGGGTGGTACCATCTGTTTTAGATGACTTCTTCCCCCTTGCCTTGCCAACGAAGTAGGTTTCCTCCTCTTCCCCCTTTTTCTTCATGGGGACCAGTCCGTCCGCAGTATCCTGGACCTTTCGGATATCAAGTTTAGGAACACCAGCAAGCTCGGTTTTCGCAACAGAAAGTGGCTGACCAGTCGTCAAGGTGACATTACTAGTGCTCTTGCCAGAGAAGTAGTCGATGAGTGTTTGACAGTCCTCGATCTGAGCTTGGAAGGCAGGAATTTGAGCCTCCTCCAGCAGACGTTCGGCTACTTCTCTCTTCTTCTGGGCCTCCTCCGCTGCACGCTGCTGTCGTTGCCTCTCCGCTCGTCTTGCTCTGTCCTCGTCTATTTTGGCACGGTATTGGTCATTGGCTTCACGGTAGCGTTGTGCGGAATCGCGCTTCTCGGCGAAGAGGGTGTTCAGCTCCTTTTGCAAGTTGTCTCGTTCTTCGTACAGTTTGGAACGTCCGGCATAGGCCTCGTCGCCCTCTTTTTTCAATTCGTCTAGCTCAGCTTTGATAGCGTTATAGCGATCCGAGACAGCTTTAGACTCTGGATCGTCGAGTTGTGTTCGAAGCTGATCAATTGTGGCTTTGTTCTTGTCAACTGAATCGTATTCCGCTTGGAGGCCCTCGAGAATCCTGCGACTCCGCTTGGCAGAATTGATGTCTTGTAGAGCTCTTTTCTCTTCGGCCAACTTCAAGGTACCAGACTCCACTTGCTTGTCCAGGTTCCTGACGCAATAGTCAATAATACGACTCGTAAAGGTACATGTGTTGGCGACGAACCTGACATGGGTATCCAAGTCTGCGACACTCTTATAAGGAATCTTTGACTTGCTCGCTTGCAATTCTTTGGTCTGACCAGTAAATTAGCAAAGACTAAATATGAGTTTTAAATTCAAAGTACCTTTTTCTGAATTGAGTCTTGAAGTGCTTTAATTTGGTCGATTATTTTACCCCTGGAAGTCTTATTCGACATCTGTGTATCACGAATACTGTCAAGTTCTGTGCGAAGAGTGTTTCTTCTGTCATTGCCAGGACCGGACTTGCTTGCAAGACCAATTTTTTCCTTAACTGCGGACTGGAAATGAGTGCAGCGTCAGCCACGTATAGCATACCAATAAACGAACAACTCACGAGTTTTGTTTGGAGTGAATCAATTTCGGTCTTTATCCTCGACTGCTCTTCGTCATACTTTTGCTTGTCTGGTTTGCCACCAGAGATACTGACGACCTTGTCGGACGTGTCAGTCGAGTCCAATGGGGTGGCTCCGTTGGTCGGGACGTTCTTCCTTTTCGTGTTGGTATCTTTCTTGGTTGTAGGTTTGGAGGTAGCAGGCATGGTAGTGGTGAAATTGCAAATAGCCAAGGTCAGAGTTTACGTGTAAGTGGAAGTGGTGGCTGAAGTAAATTTAGATCAGAATATCATTCCAGTGATCGTGAGAAGTCCCTGCGCTCAGAAATATTATAATACGAAATCAATACGAAATATAATACAGTAGCAACATTGGATTAACTTTTATGCAAGTAGAGGACCAGTTGAAGGTGCACCGAAAGTAGGAATAGCTCAACTGCTGTTCAAAAGACAATCTTTGCATCCAGCTTTTCGACTTCCTTGAAGCATTGCTCATACACCTCCTGGTAATCCTCATCCTTGTCTTCCCCTTCCCCTTCCTTCTTTGCTTTTCGTTTTTGGTTGGGACATATCATAACACAACTTGTTGGCCGCTTCGTTGAGCTCGCGTGGCCGAGTTCCTCTTTCGATGGGACGAAAACATAAGGTATTGGTGGTGTAGCCTCTTCACACAGAACTGGAAGGTGCGATATAATGTCCATTGGGTTGATATCCGCTGCAAGTATAAGAAGGCTAAAATAGTTAGGGTGAAAACGTCAGAAAACACCTCGGGCAATATTTGGTTCAAAGATACGGTACCCTGATTCTCCTTTCCGGATGCCTTTGACAACTTCTTTAACCCCACGTTTGACTTGTCGAGCTTTGGAGGCTGTATGACTTGATAAAAGTTCTAGTTGGGGTTGTACGAATAACGAACCTTTTTTAATGGTTCTATGTAGCCTCTTAGCTAGCTTCCTCTGTGCTAATGGATGCGCAATTGGAGAAAGGTCCTCGAGAGGGATTATTATTTCTTCCTTTTCTTTTTTTGATTTCCGAGGTGACTGCAGGTCCCAGGAAAACACTTGAAAGTTGTTTGGAAATCGAGAGTGAAGATTAGAGATACCTTTTCAGTGACATCTTGCATTTCAACATCTTTCTCTTCTGTTTTCTTCTCTGACTTTTCTTTAGCCATAGTTTAGGCGCTGAACTGGTGGAACCAGTTACTCGTAATGCTGAAAGTTAAACGAAATTGGCTCTCTGATGTGACAAATCAGGTTGTCACGCACTGTGACTCATACTTAAACTTCCTCTTTATTGCAACTTTATTGCCTCAAATTATTTGCAAATTATGTGAACAACGCAGACTGTCTGGTAGCAAGGAAATCGCAGATGCGGCTTTGTGTGATAGACCAAGGCGCACTGCGATGATCGTCCAGATTATGGACAGGTTCCAAGGTGAATTGTCAATCCCGTGGTGAGTATCATTCAACGATCGAGTCGTTGATGACAGTCTTCCTCCTGAAAGATTGCTTTTTGTTCTAATGCCAAAAAAACAAACACGTATTACATATATGAAGAATTGATAGAACTGCTAGACTGTATTCAAGTTGCTTCCATTCGCAGATGGAATATTAAGCTGGTTTCGCAGAACATTCAACAAAACCCATGCCATCCCGCGTAACTCAGCATCATACCACCAATTTATCGCTATGGTGAAACCAGACTGCCTGACATAGTGCCACCATCCCAAAGGGAGGTAAAGGGTTTCGCCAGCCCGCAGAGTGACCCTAATTGGCTGTACGGTTTCTGGGAATGTGATGGGGTCGTCCGGATCTATGATTGAAGACCACCGAACCTCTGGCACGGATGCATCAGACGGTGCGACAACAAGATCACCAGAGTTATCGCGTTGGAAAGAAGCATGAGGGTAATAGCGCTCTGCAAGGGAACTCAGCGCCAGTTAGAAAGAAAGTTGCTGCGGAAATACCTTTTAGACACCACGAATCAATTGGTGGTAACAGAGTGAAATGCTTCTCGCCACGAATCACTGTGTAGACATTTTCATATGGATCTAAAAACGTAATAAACATCATAGTTTGCAGCTGGGTTCAGCAAGAGCTAGAAAATAAAATCCTACTTCCGATCCGAAATTTCAATGTAATAACTTACCATTGTGAATGCTCGTCACACTGTGTCCATCACCTATCCAGACATTCACTGCATCTGGTTCCTGTCCTGAAGGGTTATTTTAATTAATGTTGAGCATGCAAGACAGTCTACCTGACCCAGGGCACCACTACACCACGGAATGTCTTGGGGAACATCACTTCGCAAAGGCTCCAGCTCAGAGTGTGAACTGGCTCGTGCAAAAAGGTTTCCATTCTGTGACTGCAAATAGTGAACACCTTGGCTTGATTGCCGTTTCCCTAAAGACAGCATCGATAGACAACGATGAAGTTGAGAATTATGGAACAACATCCCCACCTTGATTCAATTTACTCAGCAATTCTTGCATGTTCATTTTCTCAACGCAAGGTTCTGCGAAGTAATAGCGACCCCCAGAATCTCTGATAACAGCATCCGCAAATCTTCCTGCAATCTGAGAACAAAGAGTCGAATTGACATTTAAGTCTGCATACCCATTTGGTGTCACTGCAACGGAGATTTTTCGTTGTCCCATTTTTTCGATCAAATATTCATTCGTCCAGAGTTGAGAGGCAGCAACGTCGAAGCCTGGACAAGATCAAAAGAATGGCCAAGTAAAAGAGTCAGATATTAATGCCTCTGATAATGACAGGTCGAGATATATGGACCAGACGAGAAAATTGCAAAGCAGTTGGCGGTTTATCCAAGATCTCAATGCCTGTTCCGTTGATATCTGATAAAGGAGTCATTCTTTGAATGTGTAGGTATAGGTTTGAAGCTTTCCATAGTATTCTTCAGATAGTAGACGACAGGTAGCCATAGCACCAATTTCAGATGGGGTGATCAAGGGAAGAGAACAAGCGTGCGATCCCGTGATTTTCTCGACGCGTCCATCCCCACTACCAACGTGGATTCTGGAATTCAAGGGTAAATCAGAGTCGAGAACGACTTTTCCTCTCTACACACTATGTCTGCAGATAAGCGAAGAACTGTAAGTTTTTGTGTTCATGGAACCGATGAACTGGACTAAAGACCATAACAGGCGAAAGCGCCTCCAAAACAGAGAACTTTGCTTGATTCATTTATTACTCGTGTCCCCTCAAAGGCAGCGCCTCTAGAATCTGTTGAAGAGAGTATACTTCCTCCTGCCACCACGGATTTGCAGCTTGGCAGGTCGTTTAATAGGATTGAGGTTTCTCTCGAAGAGGAACCCTTAGACCCAAGTTCGTCTTCGTAATTATGTCACATTGCATACTCAATTTAACCCCAGTTCCATCGGGCGATTCCCGTGGTTCACCAAGCCTAGAGGAAAATAGTCGACGCAGCCCATCCATCATCATTATAGAGAATACCCCGGAACCTCCTGCGATTTCGCAGCACTATGCAAAAGGAATTGGTAGAGCAAAAGATCTTCCGATTATTATCGACTTTTCCCCAGTCAAATGCCGTTCATCTTTAGAACAAGACAAGAAACCGATGCATCCGTTCTTCCTTCCCAAATCCACACGAGCTGTTAAAGCCCCTCAGATTCATCCTGAAAAGAAAGCGGTTGAGACAGCAATACCACCTAACCCTTCACTTTTCTATCCCCGAGGAATGCCCCAACACGTCAGAGGTTTACAAACGACGTTCGCTTTTGGTTATTCACCCCCGCCCACAAAGCCTCATAACGTGACATGTGAGCACGCTACGGACGCGAACTACGAATTTTTGAAGTCTTGTGTAGCACTGGAGGAAGCACCGCCGTTTTCGCATCGAATACAACTCCTTCCTATCGGCGCCAATCCAACCATTGGTATTCCAGAGGATATAAAAGCTTCATACCCTGCCGTGGCTCGCCTTATCGATCTCAAAGCAGTGGACAAACCAACTTCGAAACGACCATGGGCTGACAAGTGGCGCCCATCTTGCGCCCATGAGGTTCTCGGCAATGAACAAAGCGCAATATACTTACGAGACTGGCTTCGCGCCTTGGAGCTCCAGCTAGAGGAAACTAGCGCAAACTTTGTTACGGATTCTTTGCAAGATCATAAGAAGATAAAAGTCAATGGAAAGACTTCCACGCGGGGCATCAAACGTCCTCGAGTGATTCGAGCTATAGACAAGACCAGGCGGAAAAGGTCGCGTCTGGACTCAGATGAAGGCGAGGATAACTGGATTGTCCACACTGATGAAGAAGAAGACGAGCAGGTTAACTATGATCAATTCGACGAATTTGGTGAAATCATTTTGAATGATCCACCTGCCAGTTCGCCGTCCTCATCGGTCCAAGAATCATCGCAACCGATGACCGAGAAAGACGGGCCATCATCACATCTGGGGCAGCTGCACAACACAATACTACTCACTGGACCACCTGGTTGCGGTAAGACGGCCAGTGTCTATGCATGTGCTGAAGAATTAGGGTGGGATGTCTTCGAGGTTTACCCAGGAATTGGACGAAGGAACGCAGTGAACATCGACAATCTCATAGGCGAAGTCGGCAAAAATCATCTAGTTCTACAAAGTCGTGCATCTGGTGATTCTTTGAAATCTTTTCTTCAGTCAAAAGGCAAGCGGAATTCTGTCATCGACCACGAAGAATACAATGCACTTTCGAGAATTTCACCTCGTAAGAAAGGCACTATCGAAGTGAATCCCAAAGTACCTCCTCAAGACACACAAATGATGAAGTCCGTTCAACAATCTCTAATTTTGTTGGAGGAAGTGGACATTTTGTTCAAAGAGGATACGAATTTCTGGGCGACCGTCACGAAGATCATACGGGAATGCAAACGGCCAGTCATCTGCACATGTAACGGTACGTACATATTTTGTTTCCTACTCTGCTTGTGACGATCTTTGTTAGATCTTTCGTTAGTGCCGGTACAAGATCTACCTCTTCAAGCAACATTATTCTACGCTCCGTGTCCTGAAGGTCCGGCTGCGTATTATCTTCAAGCGCTGTGCGCGGCAGAAGGATATGCCGTCAATTGCAAAGAGCTGCTCACCCTGTACTCTGATCCTCAGCGGGCACTATCCGCATTCGATCACATGCCAGATCTCCGTGCCACCATAAATGCTTTGCAAGCGATTTCTGCATCTGGGGTTCATGTGGAAGGTCGACAGGCGTCATCACTGGTGCCACCTCGAATTTCTGCGAAGGGGAGCGACCTTCTGTCTTTTCTCGATAGTTCTCTTGACAGGAATATTTCATCGAGATACGGTGTAGTATGGACCCTCTTTTTACCACATAGGTTTGATGAATTGACTTGACTAGATCGCAGAACTTGGCAACCACGTTCCTTCTGACGACGACGAAACGGGTCATATTATTTTATATGATCGACACGCGGAAGACAAAGCCCCATTCGAGATCTATGACCGTCAAAGAGAGATCCTCTCTGCGGCCGCTCAACTGGTGAACACAGTTTTTGGAATGGAAAGCAGGGTGGAAACCAGCGGAAAGAGCGGACAGAAAATTCGCGAAGGACAGAGAGTGGCGGCGCGGGAGATATGTCGGATGGCTGGAGATGCAGTGGCAGTCTCGTTGGAATATCTTCCATACGCGAGGCAGATAGTGGCGGCGGAGGACGCACAGGAGACAAAGGAACGGGCACGAGTGGGGCGCAGGACACGGAACAGCACACGCAGCCAGTATGTGCGTATGGTGGAATTAACGGAGGAAGGACGAGACGGGGTGGAAATGAGTGGGCTTCAGTGGTAGCGTGAGCGTAGCGTGGAAGTGACAGAAGCTTAGATAAGCAATATAACTCGATTTGAAGGACACCCAAAGTTGGATCACTCAATGCTGCTCGGGCTGTATCCCTCGTCGAGAACGCAGAGTCGATATTCCCCTTCCTCGTCGTCCACAACGATGTCGACAAGAGACGCATCCTCAAAACATTCTCCCGTTGCCGCCCTCGCCTCTTTGGAGTATCTTCAGACACAGCGGCGGGGCTCCATTACTGACCCTTTCCTCCATGCTGCCCATATAATCCCCACATCCAAGCAGCCCTCCTCCCTGCGTCCTCCACATGAACAGCCATCGTCTTCCTCGTCCTCAGCACTCTCGTCACGCCACATGGACTCCCATTTGGACAGGGAACTCCCTGAACCCCGTCCAATGTCCCCGTACACTTTCGGGAATGCTACTCCCCGTCCAAACGAGTTGCGAAAACTCTTACACTCTCCACCGCGCGAGCAGCCAGTTCACCGCCCGACGACTCGTGCTTCACCCGACCCCTCTCGCACCCGCTCAGGTGAGTTGCATCGTACCATCACGTCTTGTGAAAATAATCTGATGCTTCTTAGGGACAACCGTTTATGCAAAAGAACCTAATTTTATGAATGTGGATGGTGATGCTCATCCGTCTCAGGCTCATCGAAGTATTCGCGACCCACTACCCTTTGATTTCAGTATGCGCAGGCACTCCATAGCTGTCGGACAAAACACCACAGCCATGTCTCATCTATCCCCTCCACTCCATGGCACCAAGAGGAAGGTATCTGATGATCGCGCTGGCTTTCCACCTGTCAGTGAGGATGTAGACCCACAACTGGTCGGGCCCGGCATTCCAAGGGACATGGATGTTGATTCACCACCCCTCAAACGACGCGGTTCAACAATAGACACACAGAGAATAGCCCAACTCAGTTTGAGCGACCGACGAAATTCGGTGGATTCTCGCAATAGCTGGCTCAACGAACGGCGAGACTCGGCCCCATCTTTGCTTCCAAGCGTTCCCGGGATCAGCAGTTTTACTTCGAATCATAATCATCCTGAATTACCTCATGGGAGGGTTCCGCCCCCTTTGGCTTCTCTTTCCTGGTCTCCGAATCCCCCGGAACCACATGGAATTCCAAACGGGACGACATATGGCGCACGTCAGTTCGATCCAATCCACCCAATGTCTCTGGTGCCGCCATCGGGGTATCCCCCTGACCGGAGAATGTCTGTCCCAGATATCCTCAGCCACTCCTCTGCTTCGAGGAGCGGTCGACCTCTATCTCGTTCTCCATCGCGGCAGAACACTGACCCTCACTCAGGCCCCCCATCCGGACAGGATGAGCCCTCTAGCGGCGCATCAACTGCTCATAATGCAACAGGCACGATGGCAACAAAACTGGGCAAGGATACTGGCCCAACGCCGTACTCTCGCTCTCCGGAGCTCAGAGTATCGCATAAACTCGCTGAACGAAAGCGGCGGAAGGAAATGAAAGATTTATTTGACGAGCTTCGAGATCAACTGCCAGCTGACCGTGGTATGAAGGCAAGCAAATGGGAGATTTTGAGTAAAGGTTGGCTTTCATTGATTTCTCAAAATGGTTCATGGTTAACTTTTGATTTGGGTAGCGATTGACTTCATCATCCAACTGAAACGATCCCACCAAGAGATGGCAGCGGAATTGGACATGGTACGGGCTCAAGTCCGCGGTTCGCGTTCTGAGGGCATGTCAGCTTACACCTCCGGACCATCGCATTCCATGTATGGTGCCCCCATCCACCATTCATACCCCCTCCCACCATTGGTACAACCTCCACATCACATTGTCCCTGCGAGTCAAGCCCAGGCACATAAATCTGCAACCTCCGGGGCCGAGTCATCTATGAAGTTGTCTACGCAGACGACAAGTGATTCTGATCAGGAGTAAAGAAAAAACACGATTTATCGTGCTAATTTTATTATTTCCGTATAAGATTTTGAAGCATCTCTACACTATCTTTTGATAGACTGAATTTGTACTAAGGACACCTGACTATTTTCTTTTGGGTATCGAATTGTGTTTTCTGTTCCTTTTGCCAATGCCATTTCTCAAGAGCTTACTAGTGAATTGAGAAAAAATGGTTTAATGCTTGGACCTTGTGACTTTGTGACGAAACTCATGTGGTCACCGCTCACTGCCACTCACCAGTCTCTTGTTTCCATGCGCTCTGTGGGCCAATAATGCCACCCAAATTAGAGTTGCTATTTCACCCCAAGAAAAAGGCAAAGTCACAAGGACAAAGACCGCCAAGTAACACCCCCCCTCTCATTGGGAAGCCCCAACCTTTACAAGATACCGCCGCCAAAAGCGATGATGATGAAGACCTGAAGCTCCCCGATACACCTTTCCAGGAATTTCGACTTCTTTCGTCTGCTCTTAACGGCTGGAAATACGATGTAATGCGCTTCGATTCCCGAAAATCGGTAGATATACTGAGGTGGCAACGTCCCGTGAAACTAAACAGGAAGGATTTGCGACGGAACGATGAGGCTTCGGTGGATGCCACTCCTCAAGCTGTGGGACCCATGCTTGGACCCGATGGAAAGCCTGTTATTGGGTCGGACGGGAAGATGGTGATGATCGATGCTGAAGGTCGACCAATACAAGCGACCAATGGAGGTGTTTCAGAAAGTGTTCAAAACAAGGATAAGGGGAAAGTTCCCCTGAAGAAAAGGTTTCAGAAGAAGACGAGGCAGGTTTTCCCTGTTGCGGAGGAGGTTAGGCAGTTGAGGAAGGAAGAGAGATACCCTTGGGTGATTGAAGATTCGTCTCCTGCTCAACATGAATTGTGGACTGCACAGATGGAGGATCTTGGGAGAGCCGAAACGCACGCATTTTTTATGCCTGCAGCGAATGAGGTTTTCAAGTTCGTCCCTTCCCACCGGTGGTATAAATTCCAGAAAAAGCTCAATCACAATTTACCAACGGACCTCGCAAAGGTTGAATCTATGGTACTAATCAACCTGCATCGCTTTGCTCGTGGTGTCGCTGATACCCTCTGTTTATCCAGTATAATCAGAAACGGGATCCACAACAATGGTTGGCTTTGCGAAAGGGTAAAGCGCCTTCAGCTGCGACGGCAGCGATGTTTAAAGCGGAGGCGGAGGGGAAGGACGTTGTGATTGGATCTTCTTTAGTGATGAATAGTGGCCAGAGTCTTGGTCCTGGAGGGCGCAAACTCAGGACAGTGGATAGTGGAATGGACCATTTATTTGAGGACGACAATGGAGTCGTACGGAAACGAAAAGAGAGAGAGCTAGGAGAGGAGGGCGATATGGACGAGCAAATCTACGAGGAAGACTTTGCTGATGATGACGAACACGCGGAAGCTGATGACAATGATGAAGAAGCGAAAGAAGCTGAGGTTTGTCGTCGGTTGCTCTTATAATTCATCGCTAATACGCTTCTGTGGCATTAGGAACGCCTTAAAAAAGAATACAGGGCTGCGAACAAGGAAAGGGATGCATCAGACAACGAAGGAGAAGAACCTTCGATGAACAAACAGGCAAAGGCAATCCAAAAGCTTATTCGTAGTCGCGAAGGGAACGACGCGTATGGTTCAGACGACGAGAAGAATCCCTATGCTAGTTCCGTGAGTATTTGCACTGTTGCGCTGCATCCCCTCCTTACGGACCCGGTTTTTAGGATGAAGAGGAAGAGGAATCCGTCGCTCTCCCTACTGCGGCCTCCGCTATCCAAGAGCAACAACAAAAGATTGAATCGCGTACGGAAACCCCAAAACCTAATTCTCAGCCCCGTGTGTCTATTCCAGCTGGTGTTAAAATCACTGGTTCCCAACCAACATCGCCGAAACTTTCACCGAATCATAGCGGGCATTCTGTTGTCGCAAAACGGGCGACCAGTCCCAACTTCCCCAAACCAAAGGTGACGAATGGAGGTATGTTTGTGAAGCAAGCAAATGCTGTGCAGAGTAGATCAACAAGTCCCACCATCATTGATGGCGTCAATGGCGACACAACAAAAGTTTCACTGAAGCGGAAAGCCGATACACCAACGAGCCCTAACGGACACCCTGCAGCAGACGCCCAACCTCCGAAAGCGAAGAAACGGAAAGCGACGGTTCAGGGTTCGACAGTTACTTCGGCAGAGCTCGAATCTATGCTGCTGGAGTGGCTTAAGACGACGACCAATTCGACGACGAGAGATTGTATCCAGAACTTCACTCCATATCTAGTAGATGCGGAGAAGAAGGCGGAGTTTTCCGCGATGGTGCGAAAGAATGCGACATTGAAGAATGGTGTTCTTGTACCTAAAGTATCGTCGTCGCCTCCGTCGCCTCCAGTGTGATGGGTTGAAACATATAGTACTTACAACAATCAATTACAAATGTACCGGGTGAACCCGAATCACCTTGGCGATGGTGCCTACTTTCAAAGCATACCAGTCAGGTTCGTGCGAGGGACCCCTGATGTGATGGTGATACAGCATTGAGGCTGAACACCACAAATAGGAATTCAGACATTTTAGCCGCAAAGGACTTGATAAGGTACACACAGCCGAACGCACTGACTCGCCCAGAAGTTGATAAAAGCAGACAGAGCAGCATTACTAATAGACGAGTGGTCGGATACTTACCTAATTGTTGGTGCTCCGGATCGGCAGTCTGAAATCCCCATATGGAAAGACAAATGTTGAACGCCTGGCCTGAAACCCTTGTTCATCCCCACCACCCCGCTAGTATCCCCCGACGCCCTGTGGGTTTCCCCTCCATTTTCCCCAATTCATAGGCTTCTTGAGCATGTTGTTCTCCAATGCTGCCCTCGTCTTCGCCCTTCCGCTCTTACGCGCTGCGTCTGTACCTCCCCATGGTCGCGATCTTGTTGACGAGGTTCCTCCTGCGTCCTGGTATCACGAACCCTCCCACCCGGTTCACTCCCTCTTCAGACGCGCACCAGACGATGGCACGATCTATCCGGCGGTTGGCACACCTGGTGCGGTTCTTCTTCAATTTCGTGCTGTCATGTTTCTCATACTATTGAAACCAATTAGCGTGGATGGCTGGATTTCCAGGTCCTGGGGTTGTTCCAGATCCTAGCACCCTCCCTCCTATCTGGGTAGCGGCATTCAATGCTGCAGTGGCTGCCGGGAAAATCCCTGACATCCCAAGGTCAAATAATACACCCAACACGAGCCCTGTGTATCCCGATGGCGTCAATCCCAGCAGTCCACAAATATGTTCTGCTACCTACCGGTGCAGAATCCCTGGCGACTTCTGGGAAGCTCCTGATGGCGTTCTTGCATCCTCCTTTGACGATGGTCCTCTCCCGGTATTTTTTATCCGTTCAACTTTCGCAAATTTAGACCTGACCTCATCTGGATAGCCTACTTCCCAGCTTATCCAGTTCTTGGGTAGTCATAATCTTTTGACCACTCACTTCATGATTGGGACAAACATCCTATTTAATCCTACTCAATTCCTTGAGGTTTTCAATGCCGGCCATGATATAGCTGTCCACACATGGTCCCACCCTTACATGACTACGTTGAGTAATATCGATATTCTTGGGCAGGTCTGTAATCTGGATTCCCCTATTTTGGCGTGTGCTAACTTCACAAATCAGCTGGGATGGACCATGCAACTGATCCATAATTCAACGGGTGGTCGTGTACCTCGCTTCTGGCGTCCACCTTACGGCGATTCGGATATGAGAGTTCGTTCTATCGCTAAAGAAGTTTTTGGGCTCGACACTGTCGTCTGGAACTCTGAGTACGCCATCATTTCATATACCCCACACTGAAGTATGAACATCTATTTTCAAGCTCTTCGGATTGGAGCGCAACCTCCCAGCAGCAGGTTGTAAACACGATAACGGGGTATCTCACTGGACCCAAAACCCCAGGCCTTGTGATGCTCGAACACACAAATTCGGCCATTACTGTTGGCGGATTTATGGACGCTTTCCCCCTCATTGCTGCGAACGGATGGTCTTTCCGGTCTACGGCGGAGGTCCTAGGCGGCGGGAGAGCCTATCAAAATGCTAATTCGTCGGCAAGTGATGTCTCAAGGAAGGGAATTCTCCTCAATGAAGTGGTGCCCAGTTCAACTGTGTCGTCGACTGTACCACCAACTCCATCGGATACCTACACCACTTCCTTTAGACGAGCAAGTTCGACACCAACTGCAACCAAGAAGAATTCTGCTATTTCATGGCTTCGTCCATCGAGTTTTGCGTTGTTCTCGATAGTAATTCTTTCTGGTCTTTCTGTCCTTACTTCATAACCACTCTGTGGGGATAGATCATTAGATGCTGTCATTATAGCCATCATGGGACTTTTCACTTTATAATAGGATACCTTAGCATAAAATGGATGCTTAGGGTTATTACTTGCTTGTAGCCACAACTTTTTTATTGACAAACTAACGCATCGGACACTCCATTTCTGCGCGAACTAACTTACGTTACTGCGAATGACAATTGAATTGCTGTACTTGATTCATTATTGCCTCCCAAGATTATATGGGCACACTGAGCACCAGCTTCGGGAAGAAAGTTCAGGCGTAATCCAAATACATGCTCGTGACATGTCTTGGAATTTCTGATTTATATAGTTGTAAAATGGGTCGTGAATAAGCGTCGTGAAGGGAACCAGTCAGTAACGTAAACAAGGCAGGTGGCAGACAGATTAGTAGTACAGGGTAAATACAAGCAAGATCCATTGCCTCTCATCCTGAGGACATGATATTTGGCCATTTAATCTTCAAGCCTTCGAGCCATCGGAGATATAAGA
>Ga0307517_10001652_pt1 | contig 36834 bp, 33 predicted proteins | sample 23_EM_MG_FD_194515 | JGI IMG/M metagenome (GOLD analysis project Ga0307517, IMG submission 194515) | Populus trichocarpa ectomycorrhiza microbial communities from riparian zone in the Pacific Northwest, United States - 23_EM | ecosystem: Host-associated > Plants > Roots > Unclassified | place...
GGGGTGGGCTTTACCCGAGCATGAACGGGTGAAACGGTGCACGGATCTTTGGAGGTCGGGATTTCCTTGGCCGGCTAGCTGGCTGGTAGGGTAGACATCGTGGGGAGGGGGGGAACGGCCGGGAGAGGATGGGAGGAAAGGAGCGGAACAGACAAGATGAACGAAGCCAAAGGCGATCAACAAAACAAGAAACAGTCTCCCCAGTCCGGTGCTGGAATTGGGCGAGCAAGGGCAGCTGGGGTGGGAAATCCAATCCAAATACTGGTAGCGTATCGTACCAATATCAATATCGCACTGACCCTTCCATTCCCTTCCTTTGCCCATTCATGCCATACCGCACCTCCCTCCGAGACTCGCCACAGAACCCCCCCAATTCATTTCCAGCTCCAGGGGCCCGGACCGACCAAACGAAAGCACGAAGGACGAAACAGACCGCTGGGATGTGATATGATTTATTATAGTTTATTCGCTCGGTGGGAACGAATCCCATTTCCTTATCCATCCATTCCAAAAAAAAAAAAAAGCTACTTGCTAACTTCGGCAAATACAAACCTTCCATAAGGCACTCTCAGCAGGCAAGAAGTACCCAAAAGTTAGGGATTGGCAAAAGATATGGCAAAAATCCGTGCGTACCCCAGCGCCCATACGGTAAGAGTACAAACTCACGACCCCTTCTCGCCTGCTAGACCGCCACTGGACTGTACCGATACGAGTGCTGCACCCTCGCCAGCGGAGAAAAACAAAAACAAAGTCCAACGTCGTATGGTTTGGGTGGGCAGTTGGGCTCGTACGTATGATAGCAGAGGACGCGTTTTGTGCTGATAAAAACAGCAGAATCAATAGAAACGTCCGACCAAACAAACATTCCCCCCCATCCATCCAGCCGGTGTCAGGCCCGGACAGTGCCGGATTAAGCCACCACAGTAAGCTAGCTACGGTAGCTAAAACCCAATCCTATCCCGCATACTACACCACATAAATGGAGCTCTAGTATCGGTACGGGTGCTGGGCTATTTTCACGTGTCCTCACTCGCTTCATGCTGTCGCATCTTACTGCACCAAAGCCTAACCCCGCTCCTCAACCTGGCCGGATCGAAGATGAACATGTGGGAAATGAAGGGGAAAAAAGGGCTCACCACGGTGAAAACTGGGAACTAGACTCACCGGCGCCATAGAACGGGGAACCCCTCTCCGACACCGTTGAAGCAAAACTCGAGTGACCCCACATGATCAGACCCGAGGCAATAAATACCTTACCTTCACCCCACACCAACAACAATTTTTCTCTACCGTAGCTGATAATGTATTGTGCTCGTGCAGCAGCAAGTCCCACCCCATGAGAGCACCGAAACAAGAAACATCCTCCCGCCCGTTAGAACCTCACACCCTCTTTCCTTCAACGTTGTCTGTGTAGCTTCGCGTACGTGCCGGGGGTCAACCTGATTTGTTTGTACGATAACTCCAATTCATCCTGTTTCGGTTTTGCTTTTTTTCTTCTTCCATTTGGGGTTTGTGGGTATAATACTCTTTCGATATATACTTGTATGTAAGTAGAGCCGAGATTACGGTAGCTCATGCCGTTGGGGACTGAGGAGGAGGAGGAGGCTCAATTCTGACACCTGTTGGCAAAAGGACTTGCCAGATGTGTTTTATAACCGTTTATGCATTGTGCGATGCTATTCGATAGAGTAAGAGGGGAAGGAATGAGGTGTGGGGTGGGAGGAAGGGGGGGGGTATATACCTACTAGTATTAAAAAAAGAGTAATTTGAGAATCTGGATTGTTATCATGGTGTGGAGATTGTTTGTTTGTTTATTTATTTATTTATTTACCGTATTTGTTTTGTGAGTTGTTGTTTGTTGCGCGTAGCTAGCATGTGAATGTGAAAGATTCAGTCCCAGTGATTGGTGGAGGGAGGCGCGATAGTGCGATTTGTGGGAGATACGGTGGTGGGGATATTAGTGGTGAGTGTTACGGTGAGTAAGAGGAAGAAGAAGCAATGGCCTGATACCGGTACCGTACCGTGCCGACCGGCTCGAGAACCGGGAGCGGGTATGTTTTGTGCTGGCGCTCGTAGAGGGTAATGCTTGAAATTCGCCCCGATACGGTAGGGGCCACGGAATGGCGGGAAGGGGGTTTGTTTATCCATGATGGGGAAATAGACTCTGTCTTGTGCTATAGTATGATATTTATCACTGCGCGCGGCATAAAACTTAATGATGACAACAACTCAATCTAATTCGGTGTGACTTAATAACCCTTATGCCAACCCGGATTCCTAAAATCCCAAGGATTTTTTTTCCTATCCAGCTCGATATTATAGATTTGTTCTCGGGAGCTAGCTCTCTCTCCCCCGTCTCATGCGTAGTATATCACGATAAAAGTTTGCATAATATAAGCAAACAAGTAATGAAGGCCACTGGTTCGAGCAAAATCCATCCTTCCGCCCACTCACAGAAGAAGAAGAGGAGCATCTAATCGCAGCCAGGAGGGGCCCCTGCTGCAGGCCATAAAAGAGGTGTGAAAGCTAGAGAGGGCCTGCCATGCTGCGCGCAGTGACTAGTGATCGCAGTCAGTTTTATGTATGGCGAACCAACTCTTCTGATTACAGGCATTAACTCTAGAATACGCTTTCCCCATTTTTCTCACTTGTCGCGGTAGTAGTGTAGTTATGGTAGGCACCTGGATCCTGGCGGGGGTTAGCGTGCGATGTTCTATGGATTTGTTGCCTGGTTGGGAGCAAGTAGTGCAAGAGTGAGTGATGTTCCATGATTTTATTTTAGTTCATTGCATCTTATTCAGGAATGTCGGGGGGCACTGGTGCATTCATGGATACTTGATAGCAACATGGGGAAGGCTCTGGGAGTATGGGCTCTTCAAAGTGCAACTTTTCATGACCTGTTATTTTCGAGTGATTTTCTATGATTACTCGCATTGAGAGTGCATCGCTACTGCACGATATGGTTCCTGCGGCAGCAATCACCATCATCAGACGTTTCGGGTAAATTATAGGGTCTCTTGTTGTACGGCCAGTTGCCATATCAGCTTCTTGCAAATGTTTGGCTTAGTTTCGGCGGGGAGAGCAATAAGTGTGTACTGTGCTGTACAAGGTGATAGGAAATATAGGAAATAAACCTTCAAAGCATATGGAGATTTCGTCCCAATTATTTTCTGTCGGGTCCTTGGCCAACTCACGAAACACATGGCCCTTCATCGAAACAGTGTGGAATGAAAGCACAGATCAATAAGTGAACAGTTGGGTGGATGACTCCCATTGTATTGAAAGAGAAAATTTTGGGCCCTATACATGAGATAGCACATGACAGGATCCAGGATCGAACAGACAGGAGGGATATAGCAAAATAAAAGCAGGAATTTGCTGGAAAAAAATTATAAACCGGATAGGAAATTGCGGTGGGAATCGCTGGCAGTTTCCACGGACCAGACTTAATTTTTATTGTCTTCAAGGTCAACAAGTCTATGGTTGAAGGCTCCCTTGCCTTTGCCATAGGTGGCAGTGGGGTACTCCAAGATGTTGTTGCTCTCTTCAGCATCCTCGCCCCATCTAGCGGCCTTGGAGGTTGGAACTTTGGCGACCCTGGCCCAGTCGGATTTCTTCGAACGCATGGTGGAGGCGTTGGAATTCTTAGATTTCCCTGCTACCTGCCAATCGTGGTCGTTCTCCTTGTCTGCGACAGCTAAGGCTGCGAAATTGTCGTCTAAGTCAGGGTGAGATTCCTTCTTTCCGGCGGGTTTTGCGATTGCAGCGGAAGAACCAGGCTTCTTGGGGGTGAATTTAGTGGGCGGTGTCGGGGTTTCCCAATCCTTTATTCTGTTAATACCTGTATTAATCACAAGGAAGGGGGTGGTTTTACGTCAAAGTCCGAGTCAGGCTCGCTGAGATCGGCAGAGCCCGACTCATCAGAGCTGGGTGCAATATTTGGCTCGGTTTCGAGATCTTTGTCGACACACAGTTTACACCTTGCTTGGTCTGGGTTTTTTCTCTGACTCTTCGCGAACCCATCCAAATCCTTGGTGGCAGAGCAGACACAACAGGTAAGCTTGGTGGTTTGTTGAGCGGTACAATCCTTGCATGTAACTTTGACGCTGTTGGGGTCACGGACAACTAGTATTGTGAGAAGTTAGTTGGATTAGCGATGATGTCGCATTTGGGGAGAGGGAGAAAACCAACAAGCTTTATTATAACTACTAAACTTGCCTAGTTGGCGACCTGCAAATTGACTCTGGTGTTTCCTACCGCGACAAACATTGCAAACGATGTTGGAGGGGACCCTATTGCGTAATTGAGATTCGTTAATATTGGATTCCGCGGGGGCGAATTGATAGTAGGGAGAGACTAGTGATGAGGACTAGAGTTGGGTGAACTGGTGCATAAACGATGGAGGCATACTTGTTTGATCCGGAGGAAGCTCCACGCTGGTTAACCAGGTTGCGATTAAACTTCTGGTAGTTGGAATTCGGCATTTTGTGGTACACGGAAAGGTAGGCGAGGCTTAGCGGTTGTGAAGCGGGGGAAGCTCGGTGGAGAGGAGGAGGCAGAGAAGAGTGGAGGGGCTGACGGGTGGAATGAAGGATGAGGGTTTGGTGGAGGTGGAAAGGTAAAGAGGTTGGGGGGGAGGAGGAGGGGTGAGGGGTGAGGGCTGCTCACTTTTGGTGGGGTTTGATTGGGGCAGGGGGGATGCGCAGATGAAAGCTGTGTTCTGGATGAGGCGAGGTTGCACCACGCGCCAGTACCCGTACCCTAGATAGAAAGAGGCCTTTTTGTGGGAATATTTAGAGACTAATCAACTCCAGTGCCGGCACCAGCGCTATACCGTACTGTACAGTACTCGCAGATGAGGGAAACACTGGTACGCCATGTACTGTACTACTGGTAAATTGTTGCACCGAGAGCGTCGAACCTCCTCACTGAGACTGCTTTTTTTGCATTAATTTATGAGGGGAAATAATTCGGTTGGGCTATTTAGGTATGGGTTGTAGCTTGTCTACCTAACGTTGTAGCAGACATCAATTCATCTGATTCGTTTTGGTGAGGGAAAAGTATAGCTCTCGTTTAATTAATAATGCTAGCGACGGTGAGGCTTAGGTAAATCAATCCATCCATCCATGCATTTTGTACATTCTTCCTAACAGTATCATAACATCCTCGTACTCGTATCAAGTGCCATTAATGGTATCATCTGCCGCCATTATCCAACTGAGAAGAGAGAAAGAAAGAGAGAAGCTGCCAATGTTCATAGGTGGAAGAAAACAAAGAAAAACACAATTACAAATCCTCCTAACCATCCTCCTGGCTTTAGGGCATTGCCACTACCGGTACTGGCACTGGTAATTGTCGGTTGCGATAGAAATGTTGTAGAAGAGCGAGGGCCTGTCTGAGCGGACACTGCACTGCTCGAAGGCTTTTCGTTCTCAGGCTTAGAGGGTGATGTGGGCTCCTGATCGGCGATGGTGCTAGTTGGTCTTATTGGAGTTGGTCTTATTGAAGTTGATCTTATTGGAATTGAGGTGAAAAGGTTGTCGAAAGTAGTGCTTGAGGTGACGGCCTTGGAAGTCGTAGCCAGCATTGTGGCCGATCTTGATATTGATAAACCGCCCACCTTCCGACACAGCTGAGTTGAGGCATCGCAAGAGTATCCTGGATCACAGCACCCGCCAAAAGAACATTGAGTCCATCCCGGTTCACACGGCTTCCGACAAAGTGGGGCCCCAGGGACGCATGTCGTTCCGTTGGGACAGCAGCCACCACTCGCGCACATAAAAGTACCAGGATCGCAAACGGAGGTACCGGAGCCAGACGAACCACCAGAAGAGCCAAGTCTCTCGCACCCCGCGGTTCCGCCGGAAATTGCGCACTTGTGCGTGGCGGTAGGACAGCACCCGCTAACACCAATTATATCGGTACAGTCTGTTTGTCCAGCGGGGCAGTAGGTAATCGACGGGTCGCAAACTTTACCGATCGGACAACACCCGACGTTCGCACCACTCCCCACACAATTGTACCCGACAGGACAGCATTTGTCTGCGTTCGGGCAGATGTAGCTGTTAGACGTAGCGCACCTGCCCTGCCGTTTCACAAGTCTGGATGCTGGGGTGGTAGGAACGATCCCTGAATTGAAACCTTCGAATTTGGGTTTGGGGTCGCTCATTGGCTGAGTGGCATCGAGTGGTGAGTGGGGGGGACTCGTGTCCGCCGCCAGTGATGGGACAACCGTGAAGGCTGCAAGGAGGTACAGTTGCGCCAGGTTCTTCATCGCGCTTTGCTGTGACGGTGTCTATCGAGGTTTGTCGAGGTCTTGGGACGGACAATGGCGAGAGGAGGGACAGAGATGAGGGCTCGCAGGAGGAAGGGCCGTCAGTATAAGTATCACCTCGCCTAACCGGTGGGTATGGAGGACGCCAAGCGCGCCCTCGTATTTGGTGCCCCATTTCGGTGTGAACCTTGCGAACCGTGGCTACGCCATTGTGGTACAAGGAGTGGGATGATCTGCTGAGGGAACTCTCTTTGTTGGCTAACGGCTGCCGACTAGGATAGAATTCACGATTCACGATATCCTTCGTTATCCTTGAAGGGACACCGAGACTCCTCCCTTACCGGATGGTGGATAAGGCTGTCGAATTAAGACCATAGCATACATTTTGGGCCATAAAGTAACTCCCTCCCGTTCATGGAGCTGCACAAATCAACTACTCGAGTACGGTACGGTACTTGCCCATTGCAAAAGTGACCGGAAATGTGGAGGCTACTTTGGCCACACCAAAGGAGCGCCAGGCCTAAATCCACATTTCCGGAATGTTTTGCAATGAGCAAGTAAGAGGAGACTACTTCTCCCAGGGATCCACTGAGCCAACTGTTCAGACTTTACCCGAAGCGAACTGATATTCCCAATTGAGTCCGTCATATAGTGCAGTGTAACCTTGGCAAGATATGTCAGGCTGCCTCAATGGACCATGATCGCAGTCCCGGTACTGTGACCGTACTCGTACAGTACTTGTGGAAACTCGAATAATCGAACTGTGTGCTACGGTAGACTTTCGAAAAAGGGGTGAAAAACAGAGCGGGAACAGAGCCGCTCAGCCCCCTAATGAGCACACAAAAAAACAACAAACAACCAGACCTTGCTAAAGGAGGCAACTCGGGGGACATGGCACATGGTTCAATTATTCGAGTTTCCACGGTACTGTACTGTTCCTGTGTCGTATCCTACGGTAATGGCACAACAATACTGGTCGTCTGTAGCACGCTCACGAGCGAGGCAAACCCTGAGAAGCAGGGTACTGTAGTGAAAATGCCTTGAAGGCTTGTGGAGCGGCGAGTGCGCAGGTGAGGTAAGAGTCCTCCATCAACATACCGTACTCGTGGGGCATTTTTTCGCTCTGGTGGCGAGCTACTTGCTTTTGTATATGATATAATATCTTCGCTTGAGCCGTTTCAAGCAAGGGTACTGTAATTACTATATTCCAAATGTACGAGTACTCGAGTCTGGTAGCTCTTGGCTTTTGGAGCCCTACCATTGGACCAATAGCATGGCAACAATTACTCCACCCAGTTCAGCTTTCTCAGAAATGTCATAAAATCTCTTTCCATCTCCAACTGCAACCTATGGATAATAGCATTGTGGATTCAAGCTTAAATCATCTGGCGTCCCCGCAACCGTACTCGAGCAAAAGTTGGGCGAGATGTGATATATTCCGTAGATCCGAGTAGTGGCGGTACCATGGGATTGAGGGGTTGTTCAGTTGACCGATGATAGGAGAAGGCCTTGTTGGAATTCCTGTTGGACTAGAGGGTGTTGCAATCAGTGTGTTTTACCGTACTCGCAACTGCCACCACCGTGATTGGCTGGGTGGCTAAATAAGATTCTGCCTTTGATGTGAATGTTCATCTTGGGCGGAAATTAAAGATCAGGATGGTGTGACAAACAAAATCCATGGTTGCAACATGGATATGGGTGTCGCTCCGTCCGAATCTTTAATTCGCGCCCATATATGTCGGTGTGGTTATGGCCTTTGTCTCTCCCTTCCGGGGAAGTGCGCAGAGGTTGTATAGATGATAGGCAGGGGTTTTTATGGTGTCATAATATCATATCATATCATACCAGTGCTCACAATTAAGGTAGCTGACTAAACATAAATTCTGCGAGCACTGCTCAGGGTGCCGCAAGAACTGGCATTTTGAACCTCGCTGACCGGGGTGGGGCAAAAGGCACAGCAGACAAGATTCTTTTTTAACCGGGACCAAAACACCGCCACACATTCCACAACAAGGGGGGCCTAAACCGATCCTCGTGTGAGGGAACAAAAATGATGATAGGCCCTAACCCTACCACTTCGAGACATGGCCAAAGTTGGGTCAAGGATTTAATAACGGCAATTGCAGCACCCCTATGTACTCGGGGGATGCCAAAAGCCGGGCGCACTTCCGAAACGGGCAGTCAAATTTGTAGGGACTCTATTACAAATAGGGAAATATGAGTGAGATCCTATGACCCCGGTCGCTGGGGGAAAAAAGTTGGGCGCACTTTTGGCCTCCCTCCATTCACAATACCTCCAAGTATTATTAATTAATAACGCGTTGCTCCTCCTTTAGCATTAATCACAGCTTGGAGTCTCTCCAGCATGGTTCTAATTAAACAATCAAGCCTTTCTGCTGGAATAGCCTCCCAAAGTCTAGATAAAGTCTCTTGTAATACAGGAATATTGCTGATTCTTCCCCATGTTCCTCCTATCATAAGACTCCATGACAATTTCCATATAGGTAACTGCATTAACCTTCACCTTTCCCAGGATAAAAACCAAGTCAGACTTGGTTGTGCCACAAAATGCTGACCAAACGATCCTTGATTCCCGGCTAGATTCTCATATATCATTAATACAATCTTGATAGTATTCCTTATCTACCTTCCATGTAACTCATGGTTTGTGGCCAAACACTGTGGTGGAGAATGTGGACTCGTTAGTCCAAACAACACTTTTCCAATTCGCATATGCCTAGTTCAGCCTTCGCTGATACCAGGCTACTTGCTTGGGTTTATTGTATGGCGAAAGCCCAAATGTCCGTCCCGGCATGCATCTATGATACCCCATAGACTCCATCACATTTTTAATAGTGTGAGGGTACATCCATAGTGTAACTCGATACTTATAGCTTTCAAGCTTAAGTCTTGGGTTCTCATATCGTGTGTAACAAAGGCTTCCAGGTGGCACTTTTCTGTCTCGTCAAAGATAGAAGGATGGCCAGCTTGAGGGCGGTTGGATAGCCTTCCATTTTCTTTTGTTTACTGATAGATCTTTTTTTTAATAGGTACATTCTCTTATGTTTCCCGGATTCTCCATTCTGATACACCTTTGCATATTTTAACATTTACCTTCAGGCATGTCCTTGAGTTGATATTTAGCAGCTCTCCCATTTTTGTCAACTTCTAGCCAGCATTATCCCTCAGAGTACTTATTCTTACTCTTTCGTCACGGGTTGTTTCTTAGTGTCGGGCTTCCAGTTGGTACTGGTCTTGTATACCATTTTGCTTCATTGTAGTATTTTACAAGGATTTAACTAAGCTTTGGGTAGGTGTGTGTATTTACTTGAGTACTACAGGTTGGCAAAATCCCAGGGTTGCTCAGGCTTATACCACTGCACCAGACTTACCCGTGTACTTTAGTACTTGTATAAGTACTTACAATTTTCTGACGTTTGTAAACACCATTAGGTCCACATATGCCCACATATGTAGCTAAGTGGAACAATCCTATTGTTGAGCAGGTATGCAACAGGCAACGACTGTAGTTTCTTATGTAAGCAAGTTTCACTTCTCTGTACCCAAACTTATGAAAGGACTATCTCTTCAGATAGTACGGAACTGGCTTGCTTGTCTTTGAGCGACACGTCAAAAGATACTGTCTGTTCAGATAGTAAGATGGGTGGATCGTCGTGTTTGATAGAATTTATCACGAGAGTTCTATATTTGGGCGGTCAGTCGAGACTATCACAATAGTCTCCGGATTCTTTAGAGCGTAGGCTCTCGTAGAGGAGGAGTGTATGAAAAGAGAGTGAGGTGTAATCATATTGCAATATCTTGAGTATAGAAAAGTGCTTAGATGGTTGCGTGAAGATCCTACCTCTTGGTCGGAACCAAGCGTCTTATATAGGCATCTTCCCACAACCCTAATCCTGGTGAGTCATCACCTTACGCTACATAACCTCTATGACTCATAGTGAGTCATAGCGCAAAATCCATTGATGACTCATATGAGTCATCTCACAACATTCCCTTAACCAATCAAAACTCATAAACCAAGTCATGTGCTCCACTAAGTCACATGCGTGAAACCCATGACTCATGATATGAGTCATGTGCGAAGGTCATTACATCATATGACGTCATAATCGTGAGTCATGAAACAATCAACCAATCATAATATAACGATGACTAGCGAGTGCGTAGTCATGTGAGAACTATGAGTTGAGTGACGTCATAGTGTGAGATCCAACATACCTTATGACTCATAAGTATGAGACATGTGAAATCTGCCTTGCTTAGTCACAATTTGTGACACTAAGAAACGATGGATGAGACCTGCATTCACAAAGGGGTAAGTAGTCTTTTCTAAATACCAAAAGGCTTTTTCAGGAGGGTTTACAAGATAGGGGTAGAGGGAAATGGGCAGAGGGAGGAGGCGGAAGGTTGACTTGGAGAAGGGTTTGGGGAATCACGGAATGGTCACTCCGCAGTAAGTAAAAGGTGAATTATAAAACTATTGGTATAAAATAAAGAGAGTAAAACTAAGAGAACTAATGGTTAAAGGAATTGCCCTCTTTATCAGCAATACAGTTTTCTGTATGACTCTGCAAAGACATAATATGCTGATTTATCCTGACTATAGGATATCGGAGTCATTCGTCCTATACCATTATCAGAATTGTGGCTGTGGTAAGCTGAATGCTCAATCGCTCCTGTATACGATCCTTTATCTCGTATCTAATTGTTTCAATCAGATTCAGATCTGGTGAGTTTGCTGGCCACTCCAACTTCTGCATCCCAAGCTGCTGCTATGGCTGGTCAAGATAATGGTGAATATGTGCCAGCGCATTATCCTCCATTATCACCACGCCACTGGCAGGGAGAGCAGCTTGGATGGAAGCTAAAAGGAATAGATGAGAGAGGTTAATATTTGTTCTCAAAAAGTAAACCAATCTATACCCCTGTAACAATCGTATTGTCAAGCAGTAGTGCAACAGGCAATGATAGTTGTCTCCTGCGTTAGTGAGTCTTGTGTTTCTGCACCAAGGAGTAGGAAAGTACTATCTCTTCAGATAGTGCGGAACTGGCTTGCTTGTTTTTGAGTAATTCGTCTAAGAATACTATCTCGTCAGCTACTAAGAAGGGTGGATTGTTGTATTTCAATAGAACTATTATGATAGTTCTATGTTTAGGCAACCAGTTACTGAGACTATCACAATAGTCTCCGACTTCTTTGAGTCTAGGCTCTCGTAGAGGAGGAGTGTATGTAGAGAGAGAAAGAGTAATCGTATTACAACTTAAGTATAGAAACATACTGAGATGGTTGTGTGAAGATCCTATCTCTTGGTCGGTTTTTTATTTTTATTGTTTATATCATGTATTACTTGTTAAGGTACAAGAACTCACATGCATCGTGAGATATGGTGTAAAGAAAACCTTAATCCTAAACAACCGCCCACTTCACCTCTTTATAGGAAAATCAAACACCCTGAATCAATAGGAAAAATCCTCCTCGCCTAGCATCTAAGATACTAATACCCCAGACATATAAGGAAACAATACATAGAGACGGACAGGAGAGAGACCCAAACCCTTCCGCAGGCTCTCCTAAAAACAAAAGAGAGGCTTGATTCGCGAAGGCCAGACAGGGCCAGGGGGAGAGGATTGTGTAATCGAGACAAGAGAAAACCATAGAACTTGTAGGCCAACATTTGTAACCATAAATGTATGGCCGCGCCGGTCATTATATCAATCCAAGGCATTGGCGCCAGGCGAGGAGATAGTGCAATACCACGACAGGGCGTAACAGAGGAGGGGTCTGATTATCGGAGAGGATAATGAGGGAGTAAGGTGCCACCTCCTGTAGCCGTAATCGTGCAAGAGGACGAAACTGGGAGGTGGGAGAAGGAAGGATCATGAGCAGGCTAGTCACAACTGACAAACAGGCCATAGCAAGAGCTTTTGGGATGACGACGAGACTGAGGCGGGACAGAGATCTTACTGACTGAAGCTTTCCCCATCAGAGGTACAAGCCCAGCAAGCTGAGTCCAACTTCGACTAAAAGTCCAGAGACAGTAACGCCGAGCGTGAATGAAGCGAGAAGCTTTCTAACCGTGCAAAATACTAAGCCATATGCAAAGCGGGTGTGGAGTAAGGGGGAGAACCAAACTTCATAAGCGGGTGTCAACGATGAACAAGAATGAGAACCCCAAGGAGGGGAGGCCAACGGGCTTCAGAAGAGGAGGGAAGGTGGCTTAACGTCAACTCCTAGGCAGTAGCCATCATAGGAGAAGAGAGGTAGGTGGGGGAAAGTGACGATGATTCCTCGTGGTGTTGAGATTTCAATCACCGGAGGTGAAGAGGAGATGGTTTGTGCCTAACTCTTGGTCAGTTTTATATTTTATATAATATTATTTTAATTTTTTATCTCCCTGTTTATATTTGTTTAAGGTACAACAGTCATGTCAGCGCTAGCTATTTAGACAAAAAACCTCCAACTACAGTCCATTCCGCTTCTTCTGGCTAAACCCTCTGATCCTGCCCAATCCGTTAACTACTTTGAGTAGAGGTGGAAACAACGCTCGCTACTATGGGTAGAAACTACAAGAAAACTACAGGCCTGAATTCAACGAACTAATAAATCTCTACAGACGTGCAACCCAAAGAAAGAAACCCCTGACAGTGAACTAACAAACTTGCAAAACAAGGAAAACCTCAAGCCCATTTAGAAAGGAAATACACTTAAGCCCAAAGCTGTAGTCAACCCACCCGTAGCCCAGCGATGAACCCCATTCCTTCGAAAAGGGGGAGGGACTTAGGAGCCAGCAGGACAAAGAAATAGGACGCCACCACACACGACAGCTAGATGTACGTGAGCGATATAGACCGGGAAGCTGAGGCGAGCGCAAATCCCAGAGGGAGCTCGGTAACTAAACCAGCACTTATGAGAGTGTGTGGCTGGATGAAGTCGATCCTCGAGTCCACCGGGAAGAGGGCGGGGGTGTCGCATGTCCCGAAAGGACAGAGACGGTAAGCACAAACCCCCTACAAACAAGCAGAAACAACCACGCACGCCGTCAAGATCATTAAGCCAGGCGATCAGCAGGAGACAGAGGCCAGGAGGAGGAGCCGCAGGAGGGGTAGCGGCAGTATTAAAGTAGTAGGGTGATAGCTGACGTAACTGAGAGGTAGAAGGGTGGAAGGGACAGTAACAACGAGAAGTGAAGATGTGACCGACCAAGATAGGATCACGAACTTTTAGAAGGCCGACGGTACTGAAATGGTTCCCAGGGGGTGGTGCAATGCCAGGGAGCAGAGCCACCAGGGCAACTACTTTACGGATAACCCGAAAATAACAGCCACCCGCTGACGAGTTTCGACTGTACCCGACCGTTGCAAATGCGAAGTGTGGAGCCAGGAAGTAAGTGCGGGAAGAGGATGTAGAGGTAACAGTTACCCCCTAGACAAAGGCTGCTGATACACAATGCCATCAGGAGGGGCCAGAGGGGAGAGGTGGATGGGAGGAGCTTCACCCTTCAAGGCCACGAGGCCATCAGAAAAGGGGAGAGTAATACCAACCGACAATGATTTCTCATGATGTTGAGATTTCAATCGCTGGAGGTGTAAGAGAGATGGTTCATGCCGATCTCTCGGTTGGTTTTTTAAATTTTTAAATTTTAATTTTATATCATGTTTCACTGTTACGGTACAAGAACTCGCATGCAGCACTAGCTATGGCATAAACAAAACCTTATTCTCAACAACGAAAAAACAAATGAAAACTTAAAATCATCTCCAAATCATGTCAAGTACGCGACACATCGCCAGCTCACGGCTAACAAATGAAAGCATAAACATAACCAGTCATAACAACTTCCTACTTGTAAATGGAAAACACTAAAGTCCGCCCCAGGAAAAAACCCTAAAAGGTGTGTAGTGGAGAGGAAGAAAAAAGGCAAAAAGGGCCCGAAACTGGTGAGGAGGGGAAGACCATTGAGGCTGGCGAGGGAGGAAGGGATGGGAACATGTCGGGTGGGTAGTTGGTCGCGGTGGCCCTTATGAAGGCAGCCAGGGCCAGGAGGAGGTCTTTGGAGGTCAAGAGGGGAGAGTCAGGGCCCGCGCTAGAGAGGCCTTGGGGGAGGCGTTTTCTGGAAAAAAAAAGGATGTTGACTGGCAGCGGAGTATGGGATGGCTAAAAGTTTCCTTCTTCTCACCGCAGCTAGGGCAGTGTCTGGGTTTGTCTAACTTGGACTACGAGGGGTGGGCAGCGAGATGCTCTTTTGGGCTCTCATTTGGTGGATGCGTCTAGCTATAAACTTTCCCAGTCCCATGAATGTGTGGGGGGTTAGCGACAATAGGAATGTGTAGTAAGAGGGGGGCGGGGCCAGTCATCTCTATTATTTGAGGAGGAGAAGCTGAGTGCTTCCCTTGAGGGCTCTGTAGGCGTTTGTCATGGTGTGGTGGGGTGGAAGTGTCTTTTCTCTGGGAGGAGGCTGGCATTCGCGAGGGGCGTGAAGGAGAGGGACCCGAGTATGGGGTGTGCCAGGTTTGGAAGCTCATTAAGAGGTAGAGTGGATCTTACTTTTGAGGGTGGGTGGTTTGTCATCCAGGAGAGGGGTATTACATTGGGGGGAAGGTGAGTGCAGAGACCTCTGTGCGAGTCAGGGGCCCTGTACTTGAGCAGGGAAGAGAAGGTCGGGCAAAAGCGGCCTGCTCCCAGGTTGATCGTGGGTGCCACGCAGACTAGTCTCAGGGCGGTCATGTGAGTCTTGTGGGGGATAATAGCTTGTAGGGGAGGGATGCAGGCCTCTGCGGACAGTATGGGTATGGGCGGTGACCTGAAGCAGTTTGAAACCCATCGTTAGACTTGGTGCCAGTATATATCTATCTTGGAAAGCATGTTTCTGCTAGGGACTATGATGTTGGCCCCATCCTATCTCTTGGTCGGTTTTTTTTTTTTTTTTTTGTAATCATGCATTATTTGTTTTAGGTACAAAAAGCCTTATGCAGCGCAAGCTATGAAGAGAAAAAAACCTATAAGTCACAACAACCGCCCGCTTCACCTCCTCATAGGAAAAATCAAATACCCCGAAACCAGAGGAAAAGCCCCTCTCGCCTAGCACCTAAGATACTAATACCCCAGACACGCAAGGAAACAATTCATAGAAACGTACAGGTAGAGAGACCCAAACCCTTCGGCAGGCAACCCCAAACAAAAGAAAGTTTCGCTAAGGCACAGAAATGCTGGCCTGAGGGAGAGGATAGTGATCGCGCTTTTCTTTGAAAACCACGGGAAAAGTGGGCCAACACTTGAACTGTAGACAACGGCCGCGCCGGTCATTACATTGTTCGACCAAGGCGTTGGCGGCAGCCACGGAGGCAGTGCAATACCATGACCGGGCGTAACCGAGGAGGACTGCGAGGATCGGGGAGGATAGAGCGGCGAGCGGGGCCACCGGGCAGTAGGGCGCCAGCCGGTGAGCAGCAGTAGGGTGCCAGCCGGTGAGTAGCAGTAGGGTGCCAGCCAGAGGGGAGGTGAAGCAGTAAGGTGCCAGCTAAGGGGGGAGTATGGTGCCAGCAGACAAAACCGGGAGGGGGGAGGAGGAAGGATCGCGAACGGGCTAGCCACAACTGACAAACAGGCCATAGCAAGGGCTTTTGGGACGACGACGAGACCGAGACAAGACCGTGATGTTACGAACCGAGGCTTTCCCCACCAGAGGTACAAGCCCAGCAAGCCGAGGCCTACTTCGACCGAGAGTCCGACACCGTAACGCCGACCATGAACGAAGTGAGAAGCTTTCCGACCATGCAAAATGCTAAGCGAGGTGCAAAGCAAGTGCGGGGTAAGGGGGAGAACCGAACTTCATGAGCGAGTCAACGAGGAACGGGAACAAGAACCCCAAGGAGGGAGGCAAGCGTGCCCCAGGAGCGAAGGGAAGATGGCTTAACATCAACTCCTAGGCAGTAGCCATCGTGAGAGAAGAGAGGTAGGTGGGGGAAAGTGACAATGATTTCCAGTGGTGTTGAGATTTCAATCGCCGGAGGTGGAGGGGAGAAGGTACGTGTCCTATCTCTTGGTCGTTTTCTTTTTTTTTGTAATCATGCGTTATTTGTTTTAGGTACAAAAAGCCTTATGCAGCGCTAGCTATGAAGAGAAAAAAACCTATAAGCCCAATAACAACCGCCCGCTTCACCTCATTATAGGAAAAATCAAACCCCCCGAGACCATAGAAGAAACCTCCCCCGCCTAGCACCTAAGACTCGCACCTCAGACACGTAGGGAAACAACTCAAAGAAACGTACAGGAGAGAGACCCAAACCATTCAGCAGGCCCCCTGGTAACACTAGGAAAAGAATCAAAAAAATGACGAGATGTAACTACTATTGCCAATATGCCTAACCAAAAGGCCCCGCGGCTAGTCGCCGTAAGGGGCAGGCCGGTTCACGGTCGGGACTGACCGGAGGGTGGCGACGTGTCGGCGTTTAGGAGAGACCACGGAGGCAGTGCAATACCATAATCAACCGTAACCTAAGCGAGGTTTGTGAACGTAGAGTAAATCGCAGGAGGGAGCGAGGTAGGTGGGCAAGCGCCACCGGGCAGACGGGGTGCCAGCCAACGACGATGAGAAGTAGGGTGCCAGCCGGTGAGTAGCAGTATGGTGCCAGCCGACGAGGAGCAGTAGGGTGCCAGCCGGTGGGGAGGATTAGCAGTAAGGTGCCAGCTTATGGAGCAGTACGGTGCCAGCGGACGGAACCGGGAGGGGGGTAGAGGAAGGATCGCGAGCGGGCTAGCCACAACCGACAAACGGGCCATAGCAAGGGCTTTTGGGATGACGACGAGACCGGGACGAGACGGTGATGTTACTAATCGAGGCTTTCCCCATCCGAGGTACAAGCTCAGCAAGCTGGGGCCTACTTTGACCGAGAGTCCGACACCGTAACGCCGACCGTGAGCGTAGCGAGAAGCTTTCCGACCATGCAAAATCCTAAGCGAGGTGCGAAGGAAGTGCGGGGTAAGGGGGAGAACCAAACATCATGAGCGGGTGTCAACGATGAACGGGAACAAGAACCCCAAGGAGGGGAGGCAGGCGTGCCTCAGGAGAGGAGGGTAGATGGCTTAACGTCAACCCCTAGGCAGTAGCCATGATGGGGGAAGAGAGGTGGGTGGTGGAAAGTGACGATGATTTCCCGTGGTGTTGAGATTTCAATCGCCGGAGGTGGAGGAGAGATGGTTCGTGGTCCTATCTCTTGGTCGGAACCAAGCCCCTTATATAGGCATCTTCCCACAACCCTAACTCTGGTGACTCATCACCTTGCGTAACATATCCTCTATGACTCGTAATAAGTTATAGCGTGAAATCCATTAGTTGACTTGTTAAAGTTAACTGCGCAACATTCTCAACCAATCAAAATACATAAACCAAGTCATGTGCTCAAATGAGTCACATGCGTGAAACATTATGAGTCATGTGCAAAAGTCATTACATCATATGATGTCACAATCCTGAGTCATGAAATCATCAATCAATTATAACATACGGATAATTCGTAAGTGCGTAGTCATGTGAGAACTATCAGTCAAGTGACGTCATAGTGTAAAACCAACATACCTTATGACTAATATGTATTAGTCATGTGAAATCTCCCTTGCTTAGTCACGATTTGTGACAACCCCTTCTACTATTCTCTCCTGTTTCCTCGAGCAGCAGTAGTAGGACTAGGTTCTGAATAACCAAGTTTGTGAGATGGTACCTCTCAATTAGACCGTTCTCCTTCTCCCACTCCTGCTAATAGTTTATAAGAGCGTTGCCCTTCTGCTTTTGCGACCGATAGGCAGTCACATAAAGATGGTGGGGAAGGTCTGCCCCTGGATATTGTGTAGATTAGCACTTGTATAATAGTTTAAACAAAAGAATTAATTTACCTGACATTCCATAAAGTATTGTACACCAGAATAGTACAGGGGCCCCCTGTGCGAACCTTCGTTTGTGATTTTGTTGAAGCCAAGCTTCACCTGGTCCCCACAAAACACCACGTGCACACCATCTCCACAAAGTCCCTATTTCAAAGTATGATTCATTTGTAAAGATGACCTTCTTCTAGTTCTGATGTCTATATCTTAGGCAAAATGCTAGCTGGGCAGCTTGGTAGTTTGGAGAAATGGCTGGCTTCTTTGTCGGCTTTCGTCTCTGAATATGGTTCTTTGCAATAACTTTTCATACAGTTTGTTCACAAATATCTAAGCCTGCTTTTTATTAATTTATATAAATTAGCGTTATATACATACTCAAATTGGCTTTGCTAATAATTAGATGATTAAAAATTAGGAGGGTTAAAAGTCGTGTTTTAGTACCTGCTTGTGTGAGTGATCCATAAGTCATATGGCAGGGCTTACTATAAGATAGTACAACCCCTGGCAGGGGCCTCGTTTCCTCTACTGTCACATCCGAAGTGGATCCCTTCTCACAGTTAATTTTTGGTATGAGATTAACTGGAGCACAGGTATCAGAATTCTCTCCAAATTTACCTGCAGGAGGTTTGGCTTCACAGATGATATTGGAGCATCTACTTACCAGAATACAAGTCTTGCTGAGATTTGCTCTGGGGTCACTGTGTGGTGGCCTCTCATCGCTAAATAGGCAACAATCTGGACTCTCTTCACCATTGAGGTTGTTGGCCCTCGTGGACCAAAAGACATATTGCAAAATCTTTCTTTTTGAGAAAATGAAAAGGTTTTGATGAATAGTTAGATTAAAAGACAGAATCTATTACAAAGAATGAGTACTTGTGGATACTGGAAATCTTGGTCACATTTCTACTTTTGTGTATTGTTATCTTGGATAGAATTAAACTATCTTGCACATCTTGGCCTATGCAGACATATGTGGACCCAGTTGTTTTTACAAATGTCAGAAAATTGCGAGTACATGTATCACATAACAAGTACCTGAACACACTTCGCTTACAACCACAGTCATTGAAATTCCACCTCCATGTGATCAATCACATTTGAGTTTTTGACGAATCAAGATCCTTGGACCCCTCTTCACGACGGCTTCAAGCTTTGAGTTTAAGAGCATTCTACTTTTACTCTAATTTTATCACTGGAAGATTGATTTATCTCTTCCATCTATTATTTTTACTTCCTCATTTTCCATTAACTACACAGTATCTGTTAATTATGGTTAAGCGAGGTTCTACTACGTTTTCAGTGACTAAGGTTGCTAAGGTGGGTTTGGTTGCTTTGGCAGCCTGTAACGACCCTACACATAGGTAGCTACAGTGGACTAGACTCAAGCCCATATGGTATACCGTATGGTAACTCTATTGAGGATAGGCCAGTATACTTAGTATACTACCTGTAGACAAGAGTTGGTACAAGTGTCTACAAAGTGGCTTGATGACATAGGGTTAGACAGGGTAACCTAGGTAGGCCAAAGTTACCCTACTAGGCAGGGTAACCTTCGGAGGGTAAGTTTGGATAAAGCTAAGGACACATAGTAAAGGTTGCATGGGTCTCCGGGGCAAGATTATATGTGGTTGCGCGGACTCCCGAAGGTAATAAAGGCATAACAGGGTGAAGTTACCCTACCTTAGAAACATGATTACCCTACTTTGGGGACCCAGTTACCCTACAGAGGTAGCCCAGTTACCCTACCTTGACTGACAAAGTCATCTGTGGACTTAGGGGAAAGTTATCCCACTATAGTGGGGCTCTTAGATGTTCGTAGGGGCGCTTTGTATGATACGAAATGGACTACTGACGGAGCAGGAGTGGTCCGAACCTCCTGTAACTTTCAGGGAATATTCCTAACATCCCCCTGCGGCCCCAGCGTTGGTACGGCGCGACAGCACTGTACGGCTGTGTAGTTGTGTGCTTCCTAGTAAAGTAAGATCCATAGGGATACTCCCACAACACCGTATGAGTTGTGGCCGTCCAACCGACCAGAAGCTGTTGACAGGATATATAAGGGGTGTGAGGGTGACTGCCTCTTGGGGCGCCACCTGGATAACACCTGGGAACCATCTATGGGCATACTTTGATCTCCGGGTAGTTGGATGGTTAACAGTAGAGGACTTGAGGCTGACCGGGGAAGCTGCAAGGCTTCTAGGACAACCACCCCAAAGCCAGTCCCAGGCTACCCTGTGAACTGTAGCATTAGCATGGGTTATTAGTGGACTCTAGAGGTTTGAGTCTTGTCGCGATTTAAGAGGGTCCTGCATGGTTGACTGTGGGTAGCGCTCATGCAATCAGGCAGCAGGAGATTTCTTATCGTGGGAGCATGCAGCCCGGTTTAGAAGCTTAGTATAGCCAAGAAGATTTGCCGATGGACTGCGTAGCTTATATAGACGAAACCACCGCTGGGCCAGTGAGTCCCAATGGATATTAGCTCTACAGTGGGCATGTCTGTTGGCCACTAACATGCTACCGATAGGAAAGGGTTTTCGCTCATGCAGATGTAGTTGGAGAGACATCACCGGATGCACTTCCTATTTGTGGAGATAGTTAATATCCGAGCAGTCTGACCAGTGTTCCCAACGGGCCAGGCCGGCCAGGCTTCGGTAAAGCCGGGCCCGGCCTGTCCAAATTCTCTCGGATCTAGCCTGGCCCAAGCCTGCAGGCCTGGTTAAGCCTGAGCCTGGACTGGCCGGGCCCGCCTATAGGCCATATAGGCTTTTTCCCGGCTGCCTGATAGGCCGGCCTGGCCTATATAGCCTAGGCCGGCCTATACGGCTTCGGCCTGGCCTATATAGCCTAGGCCGGCCTATACGGCTTCGGCCAACGCACTCATAGCGAGCGGCTGCTCTGTGTCAACAGCAAAATTCACGGTAAATGTTTCCCAATTACGGAATATGATTAAAAATAAAGTAACAGTTTCGCTTATTAGAAAAAAAACAAAAGAATACTAGAGGTAGTGAATTAATTAGTTGAATTAATTGTAGAAAAAGAGTTGCTGTTGGTGGATCAACTGTGTGCAGCCTGAGTAGGACAGTGACTATTTCGAAGACATCAATAAGAGAGGTTGACTGTAAATATTTTACAAAATAGGGGGGGAATGATGGTATGATAGGGTTGTGCTCGTGGCCCTGGAGGTAAATTTCTAAGGCTTTATTGTGTTGGTTGAGTATCAGTCGCTTTGTGATTAATTAAGAAGTATCATAATAGCCGAAGGCAAAGAAGGTAAAAAATCAAAGGTGATAAACTCGAAAGAGAAGAGGGGGGTGGGGGGGTTGAATACCCTTAACGCAGTCTGTTCTCAATGCTAATCTCCGGGCCTATAGGCGCCTATCAGGCCTATAGGCGCCTATCAGGCCTGATAGGCCTTCGTAGGCCGGTCGGATTCGGCCTATATGGGCCTAGGCTGTCTTCCGGAGTGGCCTGCCTTAGCCCGGCCTACGGCCTATAGGCTGGCCTACTATCGGCCTGGCCCGTTGGGAACACTGGGTCCGACTGCCTCCGAGTGTTAGCTCACTTTAGGCAGGTGAGTTGGACAGCCCTGAGCTGGGTAGGGTGCTCGCGAAAGGTTAGAATAGTTGACAGGTGTCCTCTGGCTTTACATTATTCTACTTAACTAAAGCGAGAGACATCCTATTTTGATAATCAACGATTCTCGAGAGAACTTATTGAGTGAAGCTTTCAGGCTTAATGATATTAAGTTTTACCGCTTGATTCTACTGAATTATCTTTATCTTTATTTTGATCCTTACTTCTACTTTGAGTCTTCAGTGCGGTCGCAATCTTAGGATCCATCTTCCTACAGAGTGCCCCCATTACACAGCCTTACAAAATATTATGGAGTTGGAGAAAGAAGCATCCAAGTTGCGATATCATGTTTCTGTCTTATTGAAGAGGAATCATATATTTGTTATGGGGTAGCAAACACGGTAGGATTCCAAGCTATCTAGGCTGAGGATATTCGATATAACGGATTAATAGTCAGGTAGGCTCGTAGGTAGTAATTGTTTGATAAAGGTAAAGGTATAAAGTGTAGATACATATCCCAGAGTTAGAATAAACTTTTCTAACTTGTTTAACATGATATATTGTGAAGGTCACTTCTCTGTTGCTTGATGATTCTTCAACCGCCGTGGGAGAGGCCTACTATTTATACTAATGTTCATGCTACTTTGAATTCTTTAGTTAAGAAGTATCTTCTTAACAATTTAGTTCATCAGAACAAAGTGCGAACACCGTTTGACCCTGAAATCTTGCCCAGCTCAACTGAGAGAATCTTCTGAACTACTATTTCATCTGAGAGCATCCCCACTCTACCAGTAGAGAGTCTTCGATCTCTTTGTCACGATAGACTATATATGAATATGCGGTTCATATGTCTACATACTAATAGTAATATGGAATATGTAGTGATTAGTTCCTATATCTAGCTATCAAAGCATTATGCAGCTAACGCATATGCAACGAGAAAATGAGAGGAGTAGTATTCTCTAAACATTGTTCCAATCAGTTAAATATATCTCGAAACACACTCTCGTCGAGTGGTCTGAGTCATCTGCCAGATGCCTTTGAGAAGCACATAACTTCGGGAGCATAGGTTCGGCCTTATGGTCATTCTATGAAGCCATAAACCACCCTCTTAAATATTAGGTAAGCTATGTCCGCAAGGGTAATAATGTTGCAGAAAGAGGCGGATTGAAGAAAAAAAGAGGGGGAGGTGGAGAGTTCTGATGTGGCTTCGCCTGGGAGGGGTGAGGAGCCTGAGCTGCAAGTAGTGGCTGAGCCCTTGGAACGGATGAGTGACGTGATTGTGGCGGAGAATGAAGAGGATGTTTGGGTGGAACCTGTGGCGAAGCAGGAGGTGGCTGAGTCAAGAGTGGCATTGGTGGATGAAGAACAAGAGGTAGGGTTGATGAGGCTGCTGAAGGGTAAGAAGAAAAGATTGGCTGTTGGGGGTGAGAGTGACAAGAGTGGGGATAAAGCTGAAGTGATGACGGTGATTCTAGTTGAAGAAGATAGGGAGGTGAGTGTGGGTTCGTGGAGGCCATGGCTGGAGTTATTGAGAGAGAGGTGTGTGATACCAGTTGGGCTTAGATTGGTGGATAAGCCGAGGGCCAGGGGGTGGAATGGGGTGAGGAGAGAGTACCGGTTTGTGGACAGGAGTTTTATTGGAGTGCGTAATGGAATGGTGAGAGATTCCTACCATGCCAGAGGGGGTAGCACCCGTGCGCAGGTGAGCGGTGGGTTTAAGGGCGGACATTTGGAGAGGTGTAACCGGTACAGGTACTATGGTTACTGATGAATTTCCTTTAGGATTAGTTGGGTTTCAGGATACAAGCCTTGTGGCTGTAGCCTTGTTTTGTTATGCAGGAGGTATTGTTTGATATAGAGTTGTTTTATGTTTGGTTTTGGGATACGAGGTTGTGCTTCTCCCTGATTGGGTTTCGCAAGTATCATTTGATACTCCGGTTGTTTGAAGCTTTGTTTCAAGGGATCGTTTGATACCTTGAATATTTTATGTATTGTTTGATGGTATCGATTTGATACCATAGTTGTTTTAGGATATGAGCTGTGCTCATAGGAGTAAGGCTTTAGGAAAAGCCGGCCATGTATTTAAAGGCTGCATCTTTCGCACTTAGAAAGGGCAGACTTTGACAGACAGAGTTTGCAATATACTTGGTTGGATAGTTACCTCTTCAGTTCGCTACGATAGTGAGAAACCGCCAAACACGTCAAGACCTTAGCGATATAGTAAAAGGTTTTATCTAATAACCTTTCGGAGCCTCAGCTTGATCAATCCGCCTAGGACACTCTTTGGCTAGGATTTCAAGTGCACAACCTGGGATGGTTTCTTAAAGGTTCTCAGTGTACCGAGAACCGATAAGGAAACGTTACATTTTTTTAACTTCAACAAGTCAGTTGGAAGTTATATCGGTTAAGGAGCGATCAACCTTAAGGAATGCCGACGATAGCTATCAGCAGGCTATATACAAGATAGTCAGCAGCAGAGTGCTCTGGAAGTACTACGATCAGCATGAGAAACCTGATAGCAACAGTTGCCCACCATAGGCCAAGAAGTCAACACGAGATCAGGCAGATTGCTTGACAGAAGCGAGCTTGCAAAACCGTCCACAAGGTCGATATCCAGAAAGGCTAAGGCGCAAGCAAAGAAGGCTTCAACCTTTAGTATGGATGAGGCTAGCAGACAACTAGCAAGGGACAAGGCTTCTCAGACACTCAAGGAATCTGAAAGTGAAATAGCCAAGGAACAAACGGCCACACCAGGTGCGTTTCCTAAATCACCAGCAAAAGGAAAGAAACCTTTACAGTCAACGTCATCCAAGGACGATCCTAGCAGCTCTAGTAGTAGCGAGTCAAGTGACGACAAGGACGACTAGATGTCTGCATCAGGAACCACAGAGGTACCTGATAGATCCAATGCCCCAAGGCTGACTATGAAGATCCCAGAACGCTGGCGGTTCTCAGGATCAGGAAAAGATAAGGACCCTGGCGCATTCGATAGATGGTAAGAAGATGTTTGAGAATACCTACTGCTACATGGTATTACCCCAACTAGGGGAGGAAACGCTCGATACTATGGCTTCTACACAGAAGGTAGATCCAAAGACACATACCGACAAGCACTGGAAGAGTTCGGAGAAAACGACATCACAAGAGACCAACTTATTGGATACCTACGGAAACAATTCCAATTATGAAGACATACAGAGGAGCTTCACCAGAAGTTTCTAGACCTTGGACAAGTCAAGGATGGAGTAGTAACAAACATCTCTGATGTAGCAACAGGCTTGCTCACCTATTGGTCCAAGTTACTCAAGGACACAATCTGGGATTATGTATTCATGCAAAGATTCTTCGCTAGCATGCATATCAAGCTACGCCAGATAATAGAACCATGGTTTGACGATGAAGAAACCATAAACTCGGCAATACGATATGCGGAACGACAAGATGCCATGCTAAGAGGAGTCAGAGCATACAAGAAAGAATCAAAGGAGAAGTCACATCACAAGGACCGAGGTTAGAGTAGCTCGAAGCCTACCTATTAGAAGAAGATTAGCAACACAGTTTCTAAGGAACGAAAGGCAAGTGGTGCCTGTTTCACTTGTGGAAAGAAAGGACACTATTCCTGCAACTGTCCTGACAAGAAGGATGAAGGCAAGGGGAAAGCGGTCAAGAAAGAATCAACCTCAAACAGAGCTGAGGCTGAAACAAGTCCAGACGAGGTCTACATCAACTCGATGGAAATAGAGACCTACACCTCATCAGGCAAAACAGCACCCAGTACGGCCAAGGCTAAGAAGGCTTTGGAAGGAACAATCAGGATCAATGGTTACGATGCCAGAGTACTGTTCGATACAGGAACTATTGGAGAAGACATCCTTAGCGCAGCATTTGTCACCACCCACAGCGTGGAAACCAAAGGGTTAGAAGGAGAACTTCGGATTCTTATGGCCATGAAAGGATCACAATCCACAAGCAGCAAGCAATGCGTAGTGGATATAGAGATTGGAAAAAGTGCGTACCTGAAACAACAGAATGATTGTTGGCAACTGTGCAAAGTATGATGCGTTGATCAGAATGGAATTCCTCTTGAGAAATCAGGCAACGATTGAGTGTGGGAACTCGATGATGGTTTTCCCTAAGCACAAGGTTAAGGCAAACTGCACGCCAACTAGTGGACTAGTAAGGGCAGCAGCGATAGCAACCACAGCAGAGGTTATAGAGATGTTTCCTGAGGTCTTCCCAGACCCAATTCCGGAAAGACTACCACCATTGCGAGAGTACAATCATCAAATCCAGTTGAAGGATAAGGAGAACCTTAAGACGCAACCAACATTCAGAGTTCCTGAAAAGTATGAGCTCAAGCTTAAGGAATGTCTGGCTCAGAAGGAACGAGAAGGAGTCATATATCGGAAGGAAGTGCCTGCCACAGCACCACTGTTTGTCCAAGGAAAATCCGATGGCAGGATCAGACCCCTGGTGGATCTAACTGCACGAAATGACAACACAAGAAAAGATGATATACAAATCCCTAATCAAAGGACGATCCTGAATGCACTAGGACGATCGAGATATCGCAGCAAGATCGACTTGAGTGACACGTACTTCCAGACAAGAGTGGAACCGGAGTATGAATACCTAAACTGTTTCAAAACACCCTTTGGAGGATTCGTCAGCAAGGTGATGCTGCAGGGTGATATGAACGCACCTGAAACATTCATGCGAATCATGTCCCATCTAATGAGGGATTATCTTGGAGAGTTTGTGTGGGTTTACATTGACGACATACTCATATTCTCAAACAAGGAAGACGAGCACATGAAGCACATCAAGAAGGTGTGCAGAAAGCTAAAGGAAGTGCACTTCTTCGCCAGGTGAAGGAAGCGCACTTCTTCGCCAGCTGAAGGAAGCGCACTTCTTCGCCAGCTGAAAGAAGTCGGAGTTCTTCTCACCTAAGATGAATGTGCTAGGACATGTGGTGGACGATGATGGACTTCATGCCTCACCTGAGAAGATCACGAGAATAGGAGAATGGACGACACCTAAAGATAGGAAAGAACTACGAGAGTTCTCAGAATTGGACACCTACATTAGCCAAGTCCTACCACACATTTCAAAGATCACTGCACCTCTTACCGACCTCACAGGAAATGGGGAGTTTGTCTGGACATGAACTCATGACACAGTGTTTCAGAATACGAAGAGGCTTGCAGATGATAACGAGGTCATCAGACCTATTAACCACGAATCTGGAGTACCCATATGGTTAATAACGGATGCGTCAGACACAGGAGTTGGAGCTTGGGTTGGACAAGGCGAAACACCTGAAACTTCACGACCAGCATCCTTACAGAGCAGGAAGTTCACTAACACGCAAATGAACTATGGGACAACAGACAAGGAGGCACTGGCGATCATGGATGCCTTGATAGCATTTGATCACCTTCTTGCAGGATATGAGTTTACGATTGTTACAGATCATCAACCCCTGATGTATCTAAGGATGGATTGAAGATCGACTAGGAAGCAAATGAGGTGGCGTACACACCTAGCAAAGTATACGGCAAAGATAGTTTACAAGCCTGGGGCAACAAACTATTTAGCTGATGCCCTTTCCCGCCTTTATCGACATGATACTGGACCAGCAGAATACGCCCAAGACCCTACTGAAGAAACAGAAGACCTCGAAGCTACAAATACCTACGAGAACTCACCCCATACCTTATTTGCTACTTGATTCCTTTCTGACACCATGTCACCCTTTGAACCCCTACGCACTCTTGGAGACCACTCTGAATGTGGCTCTGATTGCAGTATAAGAGAAAGGAACGATTGGGGAGATATGGTCTCCTCTGGACATCTCAGCGAAGAAGAATTGAACCACTCAGCGATTCATTGGACAGCATGCCACAAAGTAGTGTGCGAAGTCCATAACGAGAACAGGTTTGCAGGACAAGTCATTACACCTGAATCTCCTGAGGTGGCAACAATGAGAGCGAGATACTTAGCAGAAGGCAGTGAGGGTCCTAGACCCAGAATTGACATTGACGGAGTCAGAAAACAACTAGCCACGGCAGTAGAACATGACGATTCTCTTGCAGAATGCAGAGAATGCCACGGTTATGATCAGAAAGCCCACGATGCCTATATGGCAAAGCGACAGAAACCCCTCTATGGAGGAGGCTTATCCCACTACAACAGAACCGTACCTACGATTATACCATCTACCCTATCTCAGGATGACTGCAGTCTGTATGATGTCTTCGAGGATGAAGGAAACTCCTCACACCTCGAACAGGTACTTGATGAACGCGATACCATTCAAGTTACCACTGAGATGCAGAGCATGTGGAGAGAACAACTAGTCGACGCTTATAGGAAGGATGAGTTATACAAGTTAGCTCTTGACTCTGGAAATACGGCTAAGGGAGGAAGGATGAAACACTATCGCATTGGTGACGGACTGATGTTCGCTACCACATGCAAAGGACTTCAAGTCCTTTACATACCAAAAGGCCATGTAGCAAATGGTCAAACCCTTCGAGAACTCGTCATATCGGAAGTCCATGACAAAGGACACCACAGTGCCGAGAGGAATGTCAGATACGCTACTGAGTACCTTTACTGGCCAGAGATGAGGAAGGATTGAAGAGATTACGTTAGGCAGTGCGAGCACTGTCAGAGGAATAAGGAACAAAATGCGTTGCCCGAAGGCAATGCCCAGATGATGCTGATTCCTCGGGAGATTTTTATATCTTATGCTATCGATTTCGCAGGACCTTTCAACAAGAGTAAAGGACCAACAAAGACCTATGATCTGGTCTTGGTAGTTGTGGACCGGGCTGTTGGATTCACCTGGTTCATCCCCACTACTTCAGATGCGAATTTAGAGACCACCCTATCCTATCTTTGTTACCATATATTCACACTCCATGGCACACCGACTTCGATCGTTAGCGATGCAGATCCCAAGTTCACTTCACGTTTTTGGCAACAAGTATGAAGTCGATGGGAATCAAAGATATTAAGGCAGTGCCTGGATATCATGAAACAAATGGTCAAGTGGAACGCAAGATTAGGGAACTCAAGACCGCCTTGAGAAACATAACCAACAAGCGGCAGAATAATTGGGTAAATTCATTGCAGGATATGGCTGAATATACGAATGCTGGACATTCTGATACCATTAACATGTTACCATACAAAGCGGTGTATGGACGAGACTACCCCTTATTGGCGACCTATAGGATTGAAGGCACAGCTTTCCAAGCATCTGAGGATTATCTTAATCGATACCAGGAGCTGAGGAATGACGTATATCAAGCGCTCAAGCTGGCTAGGATCCGCAGCACCAGAGTTGCAGCTAAGAGGAGGACGACCCACAAACCCATGAGCATTGGAGAATTCCGGATGGTATATGGTGACAGATTTGCGACGGAATCTGGAAGGAGTAAGAAACCTGAGCTGAGATGGCAAAGGCCTTTCCAGGTCCTTGATTACGATGAACAAACGCAGAACTATACTGTCAAGATGGACTCGAAAATCTACCTCAGGAAGGAGGCAGTTTTTCACTGTTCGATGGTTAGGAAGTGCTTCCCCAACGATAACGGCAGATTCCCTGGACGGACTCATGCCAAACCTGCACCCATCCTGGTTGAGGAGATGCCCGAATGGGAGGTTGAGGAGGTGCTGGACGACTGTGAACACTATGGCAAGGCACAGTCTCTTGTCAAATGGAAGGGATACCCCAACAGTGACAATAGTTGGGAACCGTTGGAGTGTCTCGAGAATGCGATGGACCTTGTGCAGGCTTGGTGGACTGACAACATGCCTGGAGATGAATTTCCTGTTGAAACAGGATTCATTACCATGTTCTATACCCCGACGACGCCTAGCTGGACCCAATTTAAGGACAAGGGGCCAGTTGATAGTGACTTTTTCAAGCCCTATTTCGAAAGCGAGTATGACGACTCTGGATCTGAGGATTGAGGAGTTATTATGAGTTGGATTTAGGTTTAGTTTGATTGATGGAAAGGGATGTTTTGTTTTGGGGGTGTAACCGGTACAGGTACTATAGTTACTGATAGATTTCCTTTAGGATTAGTTTGGTTTCAGGATACAAGCCTTGTGGCTGTAGCCTTGTTTTGTTATGCAGGAGGTATTGTTTGATACCTAGTTGTTTTATGTTTGGTTTTAGGATACGAGATTGTGGTTCTCCTGGATTGTATTTTGGAAGTATCATTTGATACTCTGGTTGTTTGAAGTTTTGTTTCAAGGGATCGTTTGATACCTTGAATGTTTTATGTATTGTTTGATAGTATCAATTTGATACCATAGTTGTTTTAGGATATGAGCTGTGCTGGTAGGAGTAAGGCTTTAGGAAAAGCCGGCCATGTATTTAAAGGCTGCATCTTTCGGACTTAGAAAGGGCAGACTTTGACAGACAGAGTTTGCAATATACTTGGTTGGATAGTTACCTCTTCAGTTCGCTACGATAGTGAGAAGCCGCCAAACACATCAAGACCTTAGCGATATAGTAAAAGGTTTTATCTAACAACCTTTCAGAGCCTCCGTCTGATCAATCCACCTAGGGCACTCTTTGGCTAGGATTTCAAGTGCACAACCCGGGACGGTTTCTTAAAGGTTCTTAGTGTACTGCGAACCGATAAGGAAACGTTATAAGAGGGGAGATAGGCCATTCCGTTGTGTATTGAACAGGGTTAGAAGGGGCTTAGGATTCGCAGAGGTTGCAGACCGTGGACGCTAAAGACTCACATGGATAGGCTTGGGGCTTGCGTGTGGCCTGACTGTTTGGTAATAGTAGAGAGGGGTTATGGGTGTTTGTGTGATTTTATTATTTTATTATTTTTTGGTAGTTTTGTGAAATGTTTTTTTGATCATTGATTGAGGAAAAGGGTGAGCAGAAGGTACAGGTCCAACTTAACCGTTAGGCGTGCTGATAGGGCATTTGATTTCAGGAAAAGATTGGTTTGGGTTGACCGCCGGGTGTGTGGGTTGATGTATGTCTCCTGTTATTGTACCGCTTGGGAGAATAGGATGTTTTGGTGGAGATTGGTTGGTGAGGGTAGTTGTTGTTTGGCAGATTGAATGTTTTACGATAGGGTCATGCTTTAGAGTAGCTTAAGTACCCGAAATGGAAATTTCTTTTTTATTTTTTTCAAAAAGTACCTGAACACTATCCACAATGTCACTTACAACCACAGTCATTGAAATTGCACCTCCATATGATTAATCACATTCCTGGTTTTGACCAATCAAGATTCTTGAACCCTTTCTGACGATTGCTTCAAGATTTTACATTTAGAGCATTCTCCTCTTACTCTAATTTCATCACTAGAAGCTCGATTTATCTCTTACATCTATTATTTTTTTATTCCTGATCTTTCATAAACTACCCAGTATCGGTTAAGTATAGTTAAAGGAGGTTCTACTATATTTTTGGCAACTAAGGTTGCTAAAACGGGTTTAGTAGCTTCAGCTGCTTTACAAAAGATTATGGACTTGGAGAAGGAAGTTTCCAGGCTGTGTCACCCAGTGTCGGTTATATCGAAGCCGAACCATGTGTTGATGAAAGAGGGCAATAGGAAGTAGGAAGAGGAGGTGGTAGTTGCTGAGGTAGCTGCCCCCGTAAGGCTTCAGGAGCCTGAGCCACACGTAGCCTGAGTGGCTAGGCCCTTGGTGAGGTTGAGTGGCATGGAAGCGGTGGAGGAGGATGAGGATGTTGGGGTGGCGCCTGTGGCAAAGCCTCAGGTAGCTGAGTCAAGAGTGGGATTAGTGGGGGATGAACCTGAGATGGCGGTAGTGAGGCTACAGAAGGGTAAGAGGAAGAGAATTTGAGGTGGTAATGGAAGTAGGAGTGAGGAGGGGAAGGAAGGGATAATTGTTGCAACCTCGTTCCACGGTAGTCTGAAGGGTTTGTTGCAGAGGCACCTGAGAGTAGAAGTAGAGGGTTTTATATGGCGGGGGCACCTGTGGGTCCCAGGGGTGGTGATCAAAAGGGGGAGTTGGCTACCCCGTATTTTCCTATGTTTTTCAACCTATCCTAGAGTTTTGCCGGAGTCCATAGAAAAAGGCCTGTGGGACGTAGTGGGTGATACACTTAACCGTGATTGGCAAGAGGTAACCCAAAGAGGAAGCTTGTTTTTTCGGTCTATAGTTTGATGTGGATATGGCTCGCTTTACCTCTTGTTCAGATGTTAGAGGAGTCTGCCTGGTGTGTGAGCATTAAGATTTTGTACATGTAGGTTGGCCTTATTATTGTTGGTTTACTAATGATGCATATTTTTCATCTGACATAGTAACCCGCTCAGGGTGCAGTAGGCTATGCAGATGTTGGATTGGTATTTTTGATGTTGATTTAGTGTAAAGCATTGTTTGTTGTTTGCTTGCTCTTACAATAGGTATCATAGTAAGGGAGCAAGGCCGGTGAGGTGGGACTCTAAGGCCAGTTGATAGGGTTACGCTTTAGAGTAGCTTAAGTACCCAAAATAGAAAAAGTTTTTCTTTTTTTTAAAAAAATACATGAACACAGGAGTCATCCTGGCACAGGCATCTGGCGAGATTTAGTATATCCTAGACACCCAAGACATTGCAACATTTTGTGCTGCCCTTATTCGTATCTGAGATAGAGATACTAGTTAAAGTGGTGCTTTGGTATTTATCACCTTGGCGGGAATACCCTACCTAATATTATAAGTAAGGTAAAAGGCTTCATAAGATAACTGTATATCAGAACTGAGGCTTCGGAAGTTATAAGCTTTCCAGGGGCATCTGGCAGAGGACTTGGAATACAGGATGAGAGCACATTTCAAGACATGTTTAACTGATTAGAAAGATGTTTAGAGAATACTACTGCTCTCATTTTCTAGTTGCAGATGCATTAGGTGCATGCTGATTTGATAGCTGGATATCAGAACTGATTACTCTATATTTTACATTACTATTGGTATGTAGGAATTTGACCACCGCATATTCATATATAGTCTGTTATGATGAAGAGATAGAAGATTGTCTACCTGTGGAGTGGGGACATCCACAGATGAAATAGCACTTTGGGAGATTCACTGAGTTGAGCTGGACAAGATTTCAGAGTCAAATGCTGTTTGCACATTATTCTGACAAGCTGATTGTTCAGAAGATACTTTTTAACTAAAAAGTCGAAGTAAGATGAACATTAGTATAAATAGTAGGACTCTTCCCTGATGGTTGAAGAATATTCAAGCAACGGAGAAGAGACCTTAACAATATATCAAGTTAACAAGTTAGTGAGTTATATTCTAACTCTTTGATATTTGACTAGGCTTAATTGTTCTCTACCTTTACGTAACAATTTCCTACAAGCATTTTCTGACTATTAATTCATTGTCTGAAAAGTCTTTAGCCTTGTTAGCTCGGAATTCTACCGTGTTAGCTACTCTGTAACAGTGTGACTTTCTCGAATTGGGAGATCATAAGCCTGGTACAGAAAGGAGGCTGGGCAGTTCTGACTCGTTATCCATGGCTGTCATGTGATATGGGAGTAGGCAAAGCACTTTGATGCAATGAGTTCACTATCAATTGGCTGCTAGTCATTGGGAAAATATATACTCTTTCCTGCCGCATCTCGTTTATAGTGGAATTGGAAGTTATATGCCTTTACTCAATCTCATGTGTAATTTTCTAGAAGGTTATAGAGGTTTAGAGAATAGATAAATAGTGCCATAACTAGCTCTCCCTGTAGTTCGTGTAGTGCTAGTTTAACTAGAATACCGCTATAGGCTACACAAGCTTTAAAGAATTTGCACATCTTGTATTCTCTTTCCTGACCCCCCTTCTTCATTTGTTGAAACTCGACTCCCCCAATATTGATTGTCTACTGAGAATCTGCTCGTTTGTTTTCTGTTGCTAATAGCTTGTAGATATTCCTTGGTTTGAAGCAATTCTCGATTATCTGAACTAGTATACTACAGTCGATACCTGAAAAGGGTTATTTGACCCATTGGTGAATGCCAGATGTATTCTCACGTATATCTCTTGAGAAAAGGTAGGTAGCGTTATACGTACTAGTACTAACTACTCTTGGTTCCTTCCCGGTTGTCTCAGTATATTCTAAGTCCTATGCAGAGCACAATTCTGCCGGCTAGCTCTTGAGCTTAGCAATGTGGAGGTGGGTTAAGCTCTGTGATCGGACTAGTATGGGGGGATTGGAAATAGTGCACCTGTTGATTGGAGTTGGCAGTAGATCTAGGGGTGCTGGGTATTCAGTTGGGTGACTACCCAGTTAAAAATTTCTTGCTCATTTGACTGAAGAAGCTGGTGGATGTATTTGAGTTTTAGAGCTGGTTCATGGTGAGAATGGGAATATCATGTTGTATATTCCATGCTCACTATGACTGAGCTTTCTGATCAGATTGCGCTTGTGGGGTGCTTGTTTACAGCTCACAAGTGGGTAGGGAGTTATTATTGTAAGAGAAGTTTCTATAGTCGCTTACTTGGTCTCTGTTTTGGCTACTGGAAGAACCAGTATTGGCGATGGTGGGCATAGAAGAGCACCTATGGCCCGTGGAAGCTTGGTGCCGAGTGCGGCTGGGTGTGCTTTGCTTGATTCACTTGACCCTCTGGGTGCCGAGTGTGCTCGTATAACTTTGTCTCTGAGGAGTCCTACTAGTTGTGTAGCTTTGACTTCCTGAAGTGCCATCCTGAATGTGGTTTTGACTTTGTAGATTCCCACTTGTGGTCAGGCAATAACTCCCAGGAGTCCAACTTATCATCTCATATTGACTCACAGGAGTCCCACTTACCGTGTGGCTTTGACTCCAGGGAGTGCCAGCCTGAGTCTGGCTTTGGAAAGTAAAAACAAATAAAAATAAAAATAAAAATAATAGATAATTTTATATTATTATTGAAAAACAAAGAATATAAGCTGTAGTGAGCTTGGAGGTTCCCAACTCTGAGGAGTTGAGTAACCATATATTAGCTAGAGTTATGGCCTGCAGAGAAGAATACGTCGACTTAGACTAAACAGTTTTCCACTACCTAAGAGGAAACTCTCTGCACGCTTTGCCTCATAGGCAATAGGTTGTTTCAATCCAACATTGATAAATATTTTTTAAGAAACTAAGAATTTAAGCTATTTATTTATTCAATAATAATAAAACAGCAATTTTGAAATATTGATTTTGAGAGCCTATATATACTTCAATTTTTCTGATAAATATTTTCTAAAACTATTACATAGTAACCTACTCACTTCCTACAGAGTCTGATATAAATCATATCAAATTTGTTGTATTGGTAGACTGGTATTATTTATCCTTATTAACACTGATATGAACTTGCATGAGTGTCACAAATCGTGAGTAAGTAAGCCAGATCTCACATGACTCATACTTATTCAGTCATAAGATATGTTGATTTCATGCAATGATGTCACCAAACTTATAGCATCTCATATGCCTGTGCAGTAACGAGTCATTATTCTGTTATGATTGGTTGATTGTATTATGACTCACTATTGTGATGTTAGATAATATAATGCCTTTCACACATGACTCATATTATGTGTTATGGGTTTCACACATGTCGCTCATTTGAGCACTTTACTTGTTTTATGAGTAATTATTGGTTAAAGGTTGTTACACACATGACTTATTGGAGTCAGCTTATGAATTTGTTAGAATGACTTGTTAAGAGTCATAAGAGGTGGATGACTAATATGGATAAGTTTCCAGGGTAAGAGGAGAGTGAAGATCAAGTATAAATAGTGAGCTTTCCACCCTAGGAAGGAGATCTTCACACTATAATCTAAGTACTTTCCCACCTATAAGTTTTATGAATGAACAATTACTTTATATTATTCTTTTGCTTTCTATTGCAATTCATTTATAATTGATTTGGCGATCAATACAAGCCTATTAAATGCAATGACAATAAGAACTACCAAGCAGTTCACTAGAGTTTATTAATGTCTGATAGGGGAAAGTTCTCTATAAAATCTTATGAGGAGATTGTTCAGAGAGTTGTTACCTGCTGATCAACATAATCTATTATCAAATCAACACAGATATATTTTCAGACCCCTACCAGACTATAAGAAATTGTTACAGTAAGATAGTAAGATATAACAACTTCCTTCCTTATGTGTTTTCCTATTGCTACCTCTCACTCTATTCTTGGTATTTCCCTTTCAAACCCCAACCGTCAGCTTATTTTATCTTGCATCTTTTGGCTTTTCTCTCTTATTTTTCCTTGTTGCCTGCCACACCTCTCCCCCTTTTGTTCTTTTGCAACCATTTACTCCCTTCTACACCAACCTCACATAACTAATTAGAATCAGAATAAACAATTCACCACCATTAGTACAACTACAATCTCTTCAACCTCTTATAAGAAATTGTTTGGAGAGAAGCGATGTACTACTGGTGGGCAATTCTAAAGACAGTATTTTGTTTCCTTACATATCAAGTCCAAGAGGATCTCCAGAGCCTGCTTGCCAGAGATAATAATATAACCCTTATCATGAATCGATGGATTACAAATCTCAAAGTGATTGATTCAGACCTTGATAGTTTTTCCAAATAATAGCATGGATCTAAAGCATTCAAGTCCATAGCGACTTCTTGTGCTACTCAAGCTCTCTTCAACAAATTATAATGCTATTCTGGTACTAGGAGAATACTAAGGGCTGCTGGGGCCAATTGCTTATTATCTGCTGGCACCGTCTTTGGAAACACTATCCCAACAAGTACTACTCTACACTCTTCTACAAATTCTATCATAACCCTCTCCCACATCCACTATAAACCAACTCGGGAGCTAGATACAAGTCCTGATGTGACTCCTAATAGTACTATAAAAAAACAATCCACTAACAAGTCTGCAACATTGGCTTGCCTTAGCCAGGATCATGACCAAAGTCACATAATCTGGTGTAGTGTCACAAATTGTTACTAAGAAAGGCAGATTTCTGTTACGGGGTAGTTAACACGGTAGGATTCCGAGCTAACTAGGCCAAGGATATTCGAGACAACGGATTAATAGTCAGGAAGGCTCGTTGGTAATTGTTTGATAAAGGTAAAGTAATAAAGTATAG
>Ga0307517_10001653_pt1 | contig 36829 bp, 46 predicted proteins | sample 23_EM_MG_FD_194515 | JGI IMG/M metagenome (GOLD analysis project Ga0307517, IMG submission 194515) | Populus trichocarpa ectomycorrhiza microbial communities from riparian zone in the Pacific Northwest, United States - 23_EM | ecosystem: Host-associated > Plants > Roots > Unclassified | place...
CAAGGAGGGCGTCGGACGCTTTGGAGGGAAAGTGGGGCGTCCGGGCGCACCAGACGCAAGAGATGAAAGGCAAAGAGGGCTCAGGAGATCCGGAAGGACGGGAGGCAAAGAGCGGACTGGCTTCGTCTGGACGCGGGCTCGATACGTCCGGTGAAAAAGGTTTTTTTGCTGATGAACATTTACGCACTACCTACCCCAATATGAACAGTGTCCACACCTCCAGTACTATACGGTATCCATCATCGGCCAGCCATGTTTTTGACAGGCAAACTGACATTGTGGGGGAATGCCCAAATTCCGACTATGAATCTGATCCCGAGCCTACCGGACGCGAGCACGTTCTATTGAGTGATGATGTTGCATATGAGTCTGATACTGGAGGACTTAACAATACTGCCTCGTTTACTGGCGGCTAACAAGTGTTTTTTCCGGACGCAGGAAAAAAGCAACTAGGGCTGTGAACAGATTCGAGCAAGAAATAAGTAATCTCTGCCACAGCCCATAGGCACCATTCCCCAGCGGCCAAGGGTTCAGGCTTGTGTCTTGGCTTCTTGAGAGTAAAGTACCGATGTCATGAATCAACAAATTCTTCGCGACTGGTCTAGGGAATTCTGAGTCTGTCCGCTATGGCTCTATGTACACGCTCGAAAACCACCTCCAGGAATTGGATCCGTACAATTGATATCTACAATTGTTTAAAGAACAGGTAGAGGACGGATAGAGAACTTTATCATTCTTCTATCGCAACGTCCTAGATTGTGTCAGATATCTCCTTCACCAGATAGCCAACCGAGATGAGTTCAAGTTTGTTTACGCACTATGGCGTGAATATGATCATACAGGATGTAACAAACACATTCCCGTCGGTGTTTCGTTAAACGGGGAACGACTAATCGTAGTGCGTAATGTGATCCTTGACTATCCTCATAGTCTGGTTGGAGGAAGTCTTATCATCATAAGACCGGAACGTACAAAGTCCAATCGTTATAGGACTAGGTGCTCGCGTTCGAGCCGTTGAGGTTTGCGTAAGAAGTAGAATAATAGATGTACGTATCTTGCACCTCGGGAAGGTCACTGTCAAAGGGCTTGGCCCGTGCTCCAGTATCCAAGTATTGTATTACTTAGATGGTTGCGTGAAGATCCTATCTCCTTGGGCGATCCCAAGTCCCTTATATAGGCATCTTCCCACAACCCTAACCCTGGTGACTCATCACCTTGCACTACATAAATCTCTATCACTCATAGTGAGTCATAGCGCAAAACCCATCGATGACTCACCTGAGTCATCGCGCAACATTTCGTTAACCAATCATAACTCATAACCCAAGTCATGTGCTCAAATGAGTCACATGCGTAAAACCCATGATTCGTAACATGAGTCATGTGCGAAAGTCATTACATCGTGTGACGTTACAATCGTAAGTCATAAAACAATCAACCAATCATAATATAACGATGACTCGCAACTGTGTAGTCATGTGAAACCTATGAGTCAAACGACATCATAGCATAAAACATCAACAGGGGATGACTAATAACTGATTAGTCACGTGAAAACAAATTGGCTAAGTCAGAATTTGTTACACAGGACAACACGGATATGCAGAGATGCATACAGCAGACTGGTGGTGGGACATTCAAGTAGAGCTTCTCGATCTCTTTCCTGGGACCGAGGACTAACCGATTATAGGAGACACATCTGTCTGGCGCAACTGTTGATCCGGTCATTTGGATGACTGATCTGACCCATCCACGCACCTTTTCCGGTCACAAGAAGGCCTGGCTGGTCTATTTGACTCTCGGAACTCTTCTAGCCACCTGGCGTAATAGACCTGCATCCTTTGCCGTTCTGCTTCTTGTGCTATTGCCGGTTTCCTCCAAACTTACAACGCTCCCCACTAACCACTTGCAGAGGCAAATTAATCCTCACACACTCCGAACCCTCTTCGAACACCTTTTTGGCCCCTTGCAGAATGCAGCGCTGGAGGGCGTCAATATTCACTGTGCCGAGGGGAAATTGCAAAGATGCTTTCCAATATTGTAGGCATGGATGGCTCACCACATGGACAACGTTGCGCTTCAGGGGAGAAAATTGAATGTTTGTCCTAAACGCGAGGTGCTTCCCGGAGAATTAGGAACCGATGCCAACAGCCACCACGCCCGAGATTATGCAAGATATGAATGTTGCAAGCATGAATCTGACGTCTCCCACACCTTGTTTGAAATTCTTGCTCTCGATCTTGAGAAAAATGTATTTCACGAGCCGCACCCTGTTTCGGCGCCTGGTCTACACAAGCCAGATTTGCTTCCTACAGTTTATCTTGGGTTATTCAAGCACTTGATGGACTGGATCGAGGGCTATCTCAAGAAACACGCCTGGCTCCATCCCTTTGACGACACTTGGAACACACTACCACCCTACCTGGGGTTTTTTGTGCACAAAAAGGCCTATTGCGAGGTCACTCAGTGGCAAGGAAAAGAGATGAGGACCCTTCGGCGCTGTCTTTTGGAGGCTCTCGCCATAGCACTGCGCCAGCCCAACCGTGGGCAAGTAATATCTTTCAAACATGCTCTTGACTGTGTCCCAGCACTGGTCGACTTCAATATGATGGCATAATACCGAAGCTATACCCCTGAGATGATAGCCTATATGGAGGTATATCTCGACCAGTTTCACAGAATGAAAGATATCTTCCTGGAGTTTCGGGTTTCTAAAGAACACAGGCCAAGGTTGACAAGTAGCGCAAAGAGCTACAATATCAGTGAGCCTAAAACAACAAGCGAGTGGCATCGTCCAAGCAGGGCCGGCGCCTCGAAGACAATCGGGATGAGGAGAATAACCTCAGTATGGACATGATCTATACGGAATCCCATTTCAACTTTCTTAAAATGCATCTGCTAAGCCACTTCTCTGATCATATATGCCAGTTTGGCAATATCCCAATATATTCCACGGAGTTTGCAGAGCTAGCGTATAAGAAACAGATCAAGGATGGATGGAGACGCTCGAATAAGAAGGATCTCAAGCAACAAATTCTTCACAGCTACAGTTGTCAGCATGCAATCTGAATGAGACTTTTAAAGGTGCATTTGCTCCGACGTCGCAGAGCCAATCTCTGTGACGACATCCTTGCCTATTGAGAGAGAACAATGGGTACGGTATTCACAACGGCCCCTCGTGCAAGAATCTTGAAAGGTTGTCGTGACGATGTGTCCGACGTCCTTGATTTTTTCAATGTGTTAGAAATCTCTCTTGACTGAATCTGTTTGAAATTGATTCGATACTGCCAACACAACCGGCCCACTGAATGCCGCCTTTCCGAAGAACCAGCCATACTCCAACTACTTCCTGTTGAACTACTAACGCAACTTGAAATCCCAGTTTTGGCATTCCAGGACACAGATGTTTACAACATCTAAGAAGCACGATGCACAGGAACTCACGGATTTTGGAATCAAGAAAGTCAAAATGATTGAGTTTAAGTACAGGCTGGAAGCGAGGAGATGTATAGTGCGCTGAGGGGTCGTCTCCCGGCAAAGCTTGTGGCGCTCTTTAAGATCCAGGGGCGGCCAAGATATTATGCAGCTGTTGGCAGGCATTCAGATGTTGAGCCCTGTGAACTCAGGCCGGCCCTCTGATATACCGTCTTGTTATGGTTCAGCTGAGAGAAGATGCGCGACAGTTTACATTGGTTGACATAGGGACAATTCTCAGCCTGTCTCATCTCATTCCAGAGGGAAACCGGTGCTGGCTCGTCAACAGCCCTATCGACTGGAGGAGGTTTAACAAGATTTACTAGTAATCCAAATGGGGGTATGATGGATATGTACGGAGGCATGTATCGGGTGCCATGGCAAGCCGTATATATATAGTATGTACTAGTATGAAGAAAATATAGAATTAATGCATGAGTTAAATATGATAACTATGCTCAAAAGACGCCACAGGACGTTGGAGGGCGCAGGACTGGCGCAGGGCTGTCTAGGGCTGGTGCAGAGTTCACGCCAGGAGACTAGGAGTAGTGGTATGAAAATCCTAATGGCTGCCGGAAGGAGCTGGAGAATCGAAAGCGTCAGAACACTGGGATATAGAGCACAGGAGGGAGGTCAAGTCCGGATGGAAGGGATGGTTTCTGTGCAACTCAGGACACAATAGTGCTGTGCCGGCATGGGGGATGGACTCAGGACACACGGGAAGCGTACAGAAGTTGCAACTGAACTCTAGATGCACGGGAAGCATAGGACGTAGCAATAATATCTCTGGAGCTAAGACGGAGGGTGGACCCATCAGATGCATGTGTTTCTTTTGCTGATGTTGCCAGGAGCGCGAGGGATAGGTACCTTAGTCTTTCTCTTTCCAGTTGTAGCTTCCTCTGTCTCCTTATGCGCACCATATCTAGTCCTTTGATGTCTGCTTGCAGGATCAGTCTCTCCGTCAAACTCTGGTGGTATATCACTGAATTGGCATCCTCGCTCTCCTGCCATGACAGGTACGGGATCCTCTTTATTACCCTAGCGGGAATAGCTTACCAAATATTTAAGCGCGAGGCATATGGCTTCATAGGATGACCATATGTCCGAATACATGTTCCCGGAGTTCTGAGCTTCCTAGAGGCATCTGGAAGACAACTCAGACTAGGGGATGAGGGCACGTTGTAAGATATGTTCAACTAATTAGAACGATAATAGAGAACACTCCTCCTCTCATTTTCTAGCCGCATATGCGTATTACTGCATAATGCTTTGATAGCTAGATATCAGAACTAATCACTGCATATTCCATATTACTATGGGTATATAGGCATTTGGACCGCATATTCATATATAGTCTATCATGACGAAGAGATCGAAGACTGTCTACTGGTGGAGTGGGGACACCCTTAGATGAAATAGCAGTTCGGGAGATTCTCTGAGTTGAGCTGGGCAAGATTTCAGGGTCAAACGGTGTTCGCACTTTGTTCTGACAAACTGAATTGTTAAGAAGATACTTCTTAACTAAGGAAGTCGAAGTAGAATAGACATTAGTATAAATAGTAAAGCTCAATTGGTATACTCTGTGACTGTAGATATGAGGTCCTGAGTTCAACTCCCACTGAGATCAAGGTTATTTTAATAATTCTTGGGTGGTTGCGTATTGTCCCTGCTGTGATTGGGTATCATGTCACGCAGAAGAGACCTTACCAATATATCAAGTTAAACAAGTTAGAAAGATTTATTCTAATTCTTGGATATTTATCTACGCTTGATACCTTTACCTTTACTAAACGATTACCTCCGAGCCTTCCTAACCATTATTCCATTGTCTCAAATATCCTTGGCCTAGTTAGCTCGGAATTCTACCGTGTTAGCTACCCCGTAACATTCTTTTTCATACTCCTCTTCAGATCTGCCAGACGCATAGCGATCATCAATATCAGCCACTTTAAGCTTCTGGGCAAATATTCTCAAGTCGGCCATATTCTCCACAGCTGAGGCTGTCGCCTCACCTACCTTCATTCCCTCAAGGGCCAATAACCTGGAGACAATTTCAATAACACTGACCGCTTGTCTCACGTCAGCGCCAGTGGTTCCGCTCCTCTTGCTGGGGTTTCGGGCTGCTCTGGTCCTATGTTTTCACTCCCAGGCATCACTGGTGGCTGGTACAAACCTGGGCATTGGTACCGGAAATGTTCTTTCTCTTGACAGTGAAAGCATATACGCGGATGAGGCAGATAATACGGAGCTCCAGGTAGGATGACGGCAGCTTGTATTTCCTGCGTATTTTCGTAGGAACTGAGTTGCAGGTACCTGCGCACTGGTTGACCTGGTGCCTGAGAAAAACGTGATGGATCTGTCGGACGTCATGAGAAATCTTCGAAGTAAGAGTATGTAGAGAGACTCATTCATTCCATTTTCTGAGCGCCGTTGTAATAGGCAGACTAATAACCCCCTCTACAGTCCTGGTGGTATACGCTAGGCGGCAAAGGCTCGTTACCACGATTCGGATAGTACTCAGAATGACGAGTAGTAGGGTCGCTAATGTTTGGCTGCCCGTAAGGGTACCTCCCGTAACCTCCTCCAAATGCAAAGGGATCAAGTGGAATAACATCTTCCTCGGACCTTCCCCGGCTTTCTTTCTTGCCAATGGCATTTGGCTTCTGCATTTGCACCAAGTCGTGCATCATTTCCTGTAGTTCTGCCAATTCCCCTTTGCTTGCGACTTCCTCTCCACTCCTCTTCCGGGTCTTCCTCTCCTTACTCTTTGCTCTCTTGCCCTTCCTCTTGCTCACTTCTCTGCCTTTTGCTCCCTCACCCTTCCTTCTTGTCTTCTGGCTGTGACCATAATAGTTGTTGTTGTCGTCATTATTATCCTCATCACTGCTGGGAACTTCATCAGAGTCGTCGTCGTCATAGTCATTTTCCTCTTCCTCGTCATCATCATAGCGCCTACTCCCCTGCTTGCAGTACCCTCTAACCCTCAATTGAGTAGCCAAGCGCATAATGCCTTTGACAACCTCCATAGGTGACTCACTCAAGTCGCGCCAACGAAAAGTAGAAATGGCCAGCTTACATAGGTGTGCGCTCAAGAGTCTGTCGAGGTAGTTGCTAATGAACATTTGATTGAAGTAATTCAAACCACAGGGCATACGCTGGTGGAACCTGATCACACGGCGCAACTACTGAAACACATCACAATCCTCTTACCGGAGGGAATTTATTGTCGACAACATCTCCGCCTCTGCGTCTGTCTCCTTCTCCATATTGTGAAACTTGTTTACCAATGCTGTCCTCAGTAGCTCCTCCTCTCCATGGGTCGCCTTGTCCAACGTCATAACAAACCTCTAGGCGGCAGAGTGAAATGGAAAGGCGAGATGAATCTGGGCAGCGCATGCTTGGTTTGACTGAGTAGTTGTCCAGAGCAAGTCTTTATCTTGAGTAGTAAACCATTGGTCCATCCAATCCAAGAACTCCTTCACCTTCACACCTCCTTCCCCGGTGAACTTTATCCCACTAGCACGCACTTGACTCATTGCTCTTTTCTATGGGATGACTTGTCTGGCTAGTAATTGACAGGTGATAGACAGGTTGTCGGTGTTATTGTTGTTGGTACTCTCAGGGTATTGCAGATTTTCAGCCTCAACTGAAGTCCAATTCCTACTCTTCTCGAAGAACAAGGTAGTATCCGTGTCGCCGTCTTTCCTTAACTACCTCAAGAGTGTCAGGGTCATAACAGTGACCGGCCTGCTTTCTACTTCTTCCTCAATCTTGATCTTTCCTTGGGCACACAACCGACAGCTTTCACACTTCACTAGCTAATTACAGGCGCACGAGCCAGTCACGAGGTTTAACACCAATCCGGTTCAGAGCATCAGTTGACAGGCTCTGTCACTTCTGCCCTTCATTCTCATGGTGTGTCACGCATGCTGTATTACACTACTATAGCCCATGGTGTGACCTTCTTCTAAACCCTAAGATAGTTGGGTTGGTGTTGACTAGATGTTGACCCACTTAATTCACTGGATAGAGGATAGTAGGAGAGAAGTGCTTGATCCAATCAAAGTAGAGAAAGAAAACATTGACAATGGTATGTTTGACTTGTGTGTTATGCCCTCTTGTCTAGTTACACAACGTGGAGGAGGCTATATACAGAACATTCTGCACGCCAAGCTATCTACTAAGTGGGTGACTCACAGAGGGGCACAACACCAAGTATGACCGTCTACTACCCAATGATATAACCCTACCCCACACAATCACCTGGTTGCCAAGCTACCTACACCTCCTGCGCAAACTTAGGGCCTGTTTGGCAGGCCCTTGTTTGAAAAGTTCTTGATTTCAAAACGTGTTTTGGGCCAAATCATATAACAGTGATTGAGTTTGGCAGGCCATTGTTTGTACACACAACAAATTGTTGTTTCAACACATGTGTTGAAACAATCTGGAAATTGTCTACTAAGATTACGAAAATTTTAATTCCACAATTAATACATAATATTATTTGAATTTATATACTAGATATTAAGAAGACATAAATATTTTTACATCAACTATTAGATGAAAAGTAATATAATAATATAACTTGTCTATCTCATTCTTAAATGTTGATAGTTCGCTCCTACCTTCAATGGCAATGGCCACAACTTGCAATACATTGCTAATTTTGTCCTAATCATAATCTGCAGACATACTGGGATTGTAGTTTGCTGAAATTTGTTTCTGTTCTTGTACTGATAATTGTAGTTGAGAATTGTGTTTACACTGGCAGATTTTCCTGAGTTATAATATTAATTAACGATTTATTTCATTTATCTACATGTTGCTTGTCTTGGGAAGCAATAGGAATTATAAATTAATTGGACTAAATACAGTTAACAAAACATTACTTTGAAAACGAGTTTAGAAACGACGGTTGTGTTTGACACACTCATGTGTTCAAATAATGGTTATTGGTTGTTTGTACACATGTTTACAAAACATGTTTTGAAATCAACAATTTTTCACACAATGGCCTGCCAAACAGCCCCTTAGTGTTCAATATTGTAATCTGGACTGAACTTCTGAACAGGCTATGGGATAGTTTAAGGAGAAGTCACAGTCAAACCATGGAGGGTGAATAAGGCAAGCGCAACACACCATCTACGAGCGCGGCTGATAGATATAACAGTCACGTGTGTCTGATACAAAAAGATTTCGTGGGATGGACTCGCCAAACTTTTCTTATCAGGCTCACGTGACTATTATACAGTCACTAGACAAAAGTCTTGGTGATTGCTTAGTCAGCAAGGACTAAGCGAGATACCTGGTCCTACACCCCCCTAGCCTCACCACAGTAGAAAATTACGTATGGAGTATCATACTACATGTACGGTAAAAACTCGTGAAATCCGCTATCTGGGATCGGGCTTGGCTATGCCGCAAGACGGGTGCCAAGAGAGCGAGTGACTGGCAGTGATGCCGAGATTAGAAAACTCACACAGACTATTTCAAACTAGGCATGAGTTAGTAGATGGATGATATCCGGTCGTATGGAAGAGCAAACTGGAATGATGAAATAGAGTTTAATGAGTATCTCGTATTCACTAGCTGGTGAATAGAGTTTGGCAATGACGGTAAATTTTAAAATTGTAAAAGGTAGTCATGACAATAATGATTCGGAATCATGGAAGATTTTTGAGTCAAAGTCTGTATGAGACAAGAATGTAGAAAGGGCCACACGGAAGATAAAGTCCAGTATGTAGACTAGGTAGAAGATGATATAGGAATACCAAAGAGTTTGCATAAGAGAAAATGAGTCCAATTCGAATAACAAAGAGCAAGCGGAGACCCAAAGCGAAGTCAATTAAGCAGCGAACCTTCAATTCTATTGATTTAAAGCCAATTCAGCGTCCCCAAGGAACCTATAGTCAAAATCAAAAGCTTAAAGTACTTACTTTCTTGGAACACCATTCGATTCCCCTTGTGCGGCCTGGAGAATATCGTCATCCTACACAGTAAGAAGCGGCCGACTTTTATCAGATTCTACAGAGAACAATTGGTAACTAAATACTAAGAAAAACGATAATCGAAGGGGTAGGAAAGAACTCACCGAAGCGAAAGGAGGAAACACTAGGGTTTTCCCAGCCGATTCTATACCCACAGCTTGAAGAGCGGTTATATAGTGGGTTCATTGAGCGAAGAGAGGCTGGACGAACTGTACGACAAGGGTGATGTCGAATACACTCCCAATTCCTATTTCGAGAAACATATCCAAATGCCAGTTCAGCACTTTTCCAATTCAGTAATGGGTGGTTTTGCGGGTTCCTCGGTCGCTATAGAATTAGCCTTCGGAGTATCACCAAAAAAGGACAAAAGATTCCTTCGAATTATGAAATACTTGTAGTTAACTGGCTACGTTTCAACCGACGAAACTCACAGCCACGGAGTAACTGATACCGGGAGGTGGCAATTGAGCACCCCGTTGCCCGCTACGAGCTCTGCTACATTTGCAATCTAGACGAAACTCCGATTCCCTTTGAGTACCTTCAGGGCAAGACCTACGACATTCTGGGAGCCAAGACCGTTTGGGTATGAGAGAGTCGATCAGGATGGAACAAGCGACAGGCTAGCTTGGTTTTGTGTCTCTTTGCCCATGGTATTCCCAGAATACCACCGATGATCATTTTTCATGGGACCGGAACCAGGCTCGGCACTGAAAAACTACGATATCATTCCGGGGTTTTGATCGAGTAAAATACTACAGCTTAAATGAAACATTCTCTATTTGAAAGATACATCACCAATCACTTCGTTCCAGTTCTTGGTGGTCGCCCAACCCTCTTTACACTTGATTTGATGGGGTCTCATAAGACCCCGGCTGTCCTTGAGCTACTTCGGAACAACAACATAACACCTTCCCTAATCCCAGCTGGATGCACCAGCCTGGTGCAGCCCCTTGACGTCTTCATCAATAAGCCACTCAATGAGCTTATGCGCGACTTGACTGATGAGAAGATCTTCGAGTTGGAGTTGGCTGCCGATTTTGAGAAATGGACAATTGGGGACCGACGAGTTATGACAACTCACTGTGTTGGAGAGGCGTATGCTCAGTTTCATACTGAGAAAGCAAATATAATTGTTAGCTCTTTTCGCAAATTAGGCTTGTCACTTCCAATTGATTGCACTTCGGATCACGAATTGGATATCAAGGGATTTGAAAACCTGGAAATTGGCAACTGGCAAGAAGATTTAGGCTGACTTGATGATAGGGCAGATGTAGAAATAGAGGGAGATGAAGTTATAGAATTTTTAAACTAATTGTATTGTATTGTATTTATTATTTGCGTTGATTGTTGTTGATCATTGAATGTGGGCTGACGTCAAACACATCTAATTCCAGCATCATGGCCGATCACTCGATCTCTTGGCATGATGACGCACATCCTATTTGCGCCATAGCCAAGCCCGATCCCAGATAGCGGATTTAACGAGTTTTTACGGTATTCTTACAGCTTTACTGCTAAACTAATATTTTTTGTTTAATTCTTCACTCTGTTCTACCATCGAAATACGATTATCAGCCTTTTTCTAAATACCCCTTGGATACCCGGGCGTGTCTCACTATTCCGCAATCACCAACACTTTTGTCTAGTGACTGTATCTATCGGCCGCGCTCATATCTAAGGGGCAGGAGTGAAAGACCCCACAACACTAGTTTCATCGTACACTTGTGTCGGCATAGTTCTCATAACGTCTGATGTATCACAAAGTCTTGGCATCCTCAAACTGTGGGAGTGTTGAAGCTATTAACGGGGAAATACAATCTGAATATCCTCTATGCAATCTGGCATTACTTGTTTTAAAAGATTTCTCGAAAAAGAGTTGTCCCTGTCTTGCTATCTGGGTCTGAATTGATGGGGGTACCAGTCGTGTTACAAGGACTTTGCGGATGCGAGTGTACTGTGCTGTTGAGGGAACTGTTGGGAAACACCTAGTGTGCTTTGATATTTCTAAACTTGAACAGTTGTTTTTGTCATAGCTGGTCATCATCTTTGGTAGTTAAAAAGGCGGCTCTGGGGACATGTACAAGCAGGAGAAGACGAGGTCCGGAATTGTCCTGATGGTGGGACTCGATCAGAGAGTTCTTTTTATCTTTGTTTTCCTTTGATCTTCCTGCCTAATGTGAGATCGACAAACCCTTCTGCCAAATACCCAGGAAAGAACGCCGGTAACTGGAGAACATCCGTCAGTGCGGCATCTGGCTCGGCACAACAATTTAACTATTCCTTGTCTTGAGCCTCACACTAATAGCAGTCGGGTCTGACATGTTGCTTTCTGAGGCTTGGCAACCACTAATTCTTTTTAATTTTTTGATACGTAGGCATGTATGCTCCACGAAGTTTCTTCAACCTCACAACAGAACAAACACACAACAGCAATACCATCTCTTGTGCAAAGCAGAACAACACAATAATACGGTAGGTAATTAACAATATTCATCCATTCCTGAATTTTAAAAGCTGTGGAAGCTTCTGACTGACCACCACTGACTCTTTCACCAACATCAGAAAACCAACTATCAAAAAAATGGCCGAACCCCCCCCTTTCCGAGTCGCCATTCGCAATCACCTACAGGACGTTCAGGGTCACCTACAGGGCGTTCAAATCACTTTGAAGGCATCGAGGGTGTAGTTGGCTTGATTGCCAACATGCCTGCATTAGTCGGTCTCGATGCACTGCAACAGCTGATTAATGCACTGCAACAGCTAATTAATGCACTGCAACAGCTGATTAATGCAAACCACTTGCAAACCGTCGCTCTTTTAGGAGGGATGCAGGGCCGAATAGGGCAGTTGCAGGGCCAAGTAGGGGATATGCAGGGCCAAGTAGGGGATATGCAGGGCCAAGTAGGGGATATGCAGGATGAGTATCTTCACCGATCCCAGCTGGGCTAAGCAGTATAACTTACATATCAACTACGAGCAGGCAGCAACTCCTACCGATCAGGTTGCATAATTCGACTATCTCCAATCACGCACCCCTTCGCTACCCAGTTGGGATACAAGTGGACCCCGAGCTCCCAGCCACCCGCCATGCTCTTTTTCAGATGACCAGTAAGCTCTCCTCATTAGTTCTTCTGAACTTTATTAATATCTTTCGGTTGATAGGGAACCAATGTCAGGCTGTTTCGGTGCTTCTTCATCTCCCTGGGTTGGCGGTGGCCGCTACCGTGTGGGAACGTAGGAGCCAGATTGCAGAGTACCTGGGGGTACCGGTTTGAAACTAAAAGTGGTATGAAGGGAGTTTTTTGTTTGTTTGTCCGTGACATTACTTAAGCTTCTGACTGGTCTTAAAGGACGTCTTCTGTGGGGCAATGAAGTTCATACTGCTCGCCATTCAATTTTCTAGTCACTGCACCCAAGAGACCAGATGTGATCAAATCCTACTATACTGCTCACCAACTCGCTACCCGACCCACCAAATGATACCAGTCCGCACTCTCGCCCGCCCCAGCCCAACAAAGTGCCAGCATTTATGCAGCCTTCGGAGGACAGGGAAACACTGAAGAATACTTTAATACGCTTCAGGAAAGCTTCCACGTTTATGGCGAATTGGTTGAAAATTATTTGGTGTGTTGTGCATGCCTAACTTTCACCACTTTCCATGATCCCCGCGCTGGTAAGGTACAAGTGCTATGGGTGAAGTCTTCGCACAATCACCACGTCTCCTACAACCACAGCGATTGAAATTTCAACTTAGTTGACTTGTCATATTTTTGGTTTTGACCAATCCGATTCCTTGAACCCCTCTTCACGACGGCTTCAAGTCTTTAGTTTAAGAGCTTCCTACTCTTGATCTAATTTCATCACTGGAAGATAGATTTATCTCTTCCATCTATTATTTTTACTCCCTCATCTTCCATTAACTCCACGGTATCTGGACATTATGGTTAAGCGAGGTTCTACTACTTTTTCGGCAACCAAGGTTGCTAAAGCGGGGTTGGCGGCTTTGCCCGCGTTGACGAGAATATTGGAGTTGGAGAAGGAGGTGAGCAAGTTGAGGCACCATGTTTCCGTTTTGTCGAAGCGGAATCATGCGTTGCAGAAAGAGGTGGATAAGAGGGGGAGCGGTGATGGTGCCGAGGTGGCTTCGCCCGTGAGGGTTCAGGAGCCTGAGCCACAGGTGGTGGTTGAGCCCGAGGTGCGGATGAGCGGGATAATTGTGGCGGAGGAAGAGGAAGATTTGTTTGTGGCGTCTGAGGCAAAGCCGGCGGTGGCTGAGTCAAGAGTGGCGTTGGTGGTTGATGAACCAGAGGTGGCGTTGGTGAGGCTGCCGAAGGGTAAGAGGAGGAGAGTTGAGAGTGAGGATAGAGAGGTGGTGGTTGTGGGGAGTGAGGCGGAGGAGAGTGAGGTGGAGGTGGTGGAAGGGGTTATCGTGGCGACATCGATTCCGGTGGCGCCGAAGGGGATGCAGATGGTTGGAGTGGCCCCAGTTGGGCCGAGAGGGAGAGGGTATTTTGGGCGAGGTGTGGTTAACCCCAAATTTCCTATGTTTTTCAACCATGCCCGGCGATTTGCCGGAGATCACGAAAAATGGCCTGTGCAGCGTGGTGGGCGAAGCGGGTAGACCTGGATGGCGAGGGGTAACCCAACTTGGCCTATTGGCAGATCAGCAAATCGACGTGGGCAGGGCTTGCTTTACCCCTTGTCCAGTTGATCGAGGAGCCTGCCTGGTGTGTGAGCACTGGGAATTCGGAAGCGTAGGTTGGCCTTGTTATTGTTTTTCTTACTAATGATACAGATTCTTCATTCGGCATGGTGACCCGCTCGGGGTGCGGTTGGCTACTGGGGGATGTCGGGTTGTGTTTTTGATGTTGATTTGGTGTAAAGGTTTATTTGTAGTTAGCTGCTGCGTTATAGGTGGTGAGGGAGTGGAGTCTCGGTAGGCGGGTCCGGGATCGCACCAGTGGTGGTGTGCCGTATACTTTAGAGTAGTTAGGTAGCCGAAATGGAAAAAGTTTATAAAAAAAAAAAAAAAAAAAGTCTTCGCACACACCTAAGCGGCTTACCAGCAAAAGAAATGTTAAAAATTGATGAGGTCACAAAGTAGTGTGTGCGAAAACATACCCGATGGCACTTGTATATTCCAAAGGACCCAATCTGATGAGATAGGTGCAAGATGAGGAATCTAGTCCTGATCTTACCTATCTAGTTTCCACTCCGGCGCCCTTCCCTCAATTTAGCTGGTTTAACTGGCACATTACGATGTAGCTTGCAAAATGCTCGCCAAGGAGCCCGGGGAACTCTAAGATGGGAGACGAAGAGGAATTTGAACAGGAGCAAGAGGAGCGTAGACGGAGAGCGCTTTTGGATAAGGAGTTCAAAGCGTTCGCGGATAAAATCTCTGAAGCCGGGAAGAAGCATGAAAATGCCGTAGACGTTGTTGAAGGTTTCCAAGGCAAATGGACCGGTTGATCTTCAAAAATGCCAGATGCCTTTGCGATGTTGAAGGTCGCGAGATTTCCTGCAATCGTTTGTGAGTCTAGATGGTCAGAGAGCTGGGAGAATCTCATGGAGGATGTCAACCCTCGCTCCTCCCGAACGACACCTTCTCCCTGGGCGCAGCCAATTCCATTGCCCCAGAGGTATCTAGATCCATTTTCCTAGCTGAAACCTCTTCCCAAGCTTCCGACATGATCACCGACGTGGTCTTCAAGCTTACAGCAAAGTGGGAAAAGATGCTCACAGAGGAAGCTATCATATCGGCCTGCGTGGTCGGCATCTGGATTATCGTGCTAATTATCGCCATCGTCAAAAAAAACCTTAACCCTATTATACACCTCCGACAAGCATCGCGGCGAAGCTGGTGGTCTCCCTCCCACACCGGTCACACAACAGTCCGCTTCCTCGCGTGGTGCGAATATTAATGGTAGCGGTAGAGTCGCTACGTTGCCGGTTTTTCCGGCGTTTAGTAGAAGTAGCAAGAACAGCAATAGGGGCGGCAGCCCCGCTAGTAGAGAGAGTATGTCGCCTGCAGATGTGTATTACTGGCCCACCGAGAAGGTTGCTCCGGATCCGCGCTGGTTGCAGGCTGGCGGCTCGGTCGCCGTAGAAAATTCAGAAGGGGAGTACAGACGGAGTGGTACATGCTAGCGTTCATCCTGGGAAGCATTGACTTGCGCCTAGAGGATTAAGTCAGCTAGCGCCTCTTGGGTCTTTTGCCATTTGCATTTTCATTGGGATCGTTTATTTTTTTGTCTTTTTTGCTTTTATCCATTCATAGCGAGCGTTGCATTGTCATTTTCAAGTTTTATTTGCATTTATGTTTATTCATACCCTTCGTTGTTGTTTTTCAACTTGAGGGATTATATCATGGGCTATAGCTTACGATAGACTTTAATACCTTTGTTTTGTGGTGGGGTTGGTTGGTGGTGGGGGGAGAGGGAGAGGAGCCGAGAGAAGGTGGAGTACCGTGCGGCGAAAGTTGGGGTGCGATCCGGGGTCCATTTTGTGGTGGATCGACATTCGTTTTGTACAGGCGGTGTGTGGTCTTTTTTTTCGCGGCTAGGGAGAGAAAGTGTAGACGTTATTGAAACATTATCTCTGCGAATCCTTGTTTGTTGCACTTGTGCTTTGTGAAGTGGAGTGCTATAATCTGCTGGCTTATCGATCGTCCGTGCAATTGTAACAAGGAATATTGGACGAGTGATACCATATGAACCCAATCCAACTCTTGATAGTGATAATATTATTATGGAAACGATAATCATAATCATTAAACCCAATGAGGCCCCTCCCCTGCCTACCTCCTCAAACTACCCCCACCTACACCACCTCTAAACGCCAACCTATGAATTACTTGACCTCTTTCTGATCCCTGTAATGTAAGTGTACGAATGGATTCGACCGCAGTGACAATACTTAGGCTATGATATATAGTCCCCTGAGTTGAGCTCAAGCTCCAAATGCAACCGGCCGGCCAGCCAGCCAGCCAGACGCTTTATCGAAGATAACAAGGGAAGAAAAGCTCTCGGACCATTGATAGAGCACTCCTGCATCCCTCGAGGTAAACTATTCGGGATCGAAGATATGCCATCTCTTGCTGTGGCTAGCAGCTTAGTAGCAATGAGTTTTTGAGCCTATAGATACTTGCTTTGCCGATGAACTACCGTCCTTTAATCCCTTAGTGGTTTACAGCATCGCACCAGCATAGCCACCATAAAACCCAAATCCAACCCAACTTCCCAAACAGCGAAAAGGCCCCTCCCAAGTGACCACAGATGACAATCAAACTTGCTTACCCGGCCCCACTCTAACTCCCAACCACCCCACTACCGGTAGAAGTAACCACCTGGAATATACACCCTACCACCACCACCACCACCCACACACGCACAAAATGCTCCCAACCCCAACAACCTCCCACCTCTCCTTCAACCACATCTACGAGCCAAGCGATGATACATTCCTCCTTCTCAGCACCCTAACCCCTCCAATCCCCCTTTCTACACTCCCGCTTTCCGCAAACCTCCTCCCCCCCTCTAGTCCTCGAACTCGGCAGCGGTTCCGGCGTTATAGCTTCCTTCCTCACAACGCACTCTACCGCGCTCTTTGGTCACAGCTCAATTACGACCCTGTCTGCAGAAATTTCTCCGTACGCTCCGAAGACTACGAAGCAGACTATTGCTACCAGTCTCACCAAGGAGAGTGGATACTTTCTCGGGGCTATAAGGACGGATTTAGCCACGGGGTTGAGGTCAGGAGTGGCGGATATGCTGGTGTTTAACCCACCATGTCCCCACAGAGATAGTAGAAGATGGGGATGGAGAGGAGGGGTGGATTGGAGTTGCGTGTGGTGGGGGTGTTGATGGGATGGAGGTTACAAATCGGGTATTGGAGGGGTTGAATGAGTACCTGAGTGAATGTGGAGTAGTGTAAATATTGCTCTGTGAGGGAAATAAGCCCAAGGTGGTTGCGGAGCGATTAGAAATGGTGATTATAATGGTGCTAAATGGGCTGTAGAGAAGGTAGGCACCTCTGGGAGGAAGGGTGGTTGGGAAGTTTCAGGGATTTGCAGGGTTATGAAATGGTAATGTATTAATAATAAGTTCGGTGCGCTACATATCAAACACCCCGTACCGTACCCGCATCTAGAGAGAGAATCTGGAACCATTCAATAACGTGGTTGTTCCTACAAAAGATAGAAACTATCGCTACACCATAACTTCATCACCAAAAAAGAAGTAATAAAAATGAAAATGAAAATGAAAAGGAAAAGAAAGGAAAGGAAGGATTAATCCCTAATCATCCTAAGCAAGAACTTTTCAAAATCACCATCAACAACTCCCTTAAGCCTCCCGACAAATCCACCTTAAATTTCTTCTTATAGACCTTCTTAATACAGTCCATATGGTAAGGGTTCCAATGTACTCTAACCATCCTGCTAATAAGCAAATCCCCACGGCCTTGCTCCACTAATGCCGTGATGGTTTGCTCGAGCAATTTCGCGTCACGGAGAGGCTTATCAACCGCGCCATTTATAGTATGGAGTATTGTTTCCCCTATCCATCTTTTAGCAAACAAACATAAAAATAGGGAATAAGAGAATTTAGTCATACGCACCACAAGGTTTTTAGAATGCCTCATAACAGCCTTCGCCAAATCCCTTTGGTGGGTGGCTTTGTGCTGTCCCGCCATCTCCTTGATCCACCGGTCGCTCCTATCAACCAGAATCTCAATCATTATTATCTCGCCACCCCTTGCATCCTTCCTTTCCATGACCTCTCCCAACCTTCTAACATCCTCCTTGACACTATCAATCTTAATTTCCTCACTTCCTTCCATCCTCACTCCCTCAAGTTGGATCAACACCGCCATCCGGAATTTGTTCCCTTCGAGTTCATTACGCCCAACTTTCTCGAGACTGTTCAGGTATTTAGCATCCTTGAAACTAGCCTTTATCTTCCGAATTTCATCGGCCGATTTTCCCATTAGCGCTTCAATCAAGAGTTCGTTACGAGTCTCTCCTGGCTGATACCAGCAGTTTGCAAACCAACCCTCTGACTCATACGGCCCTAGCAACCTTCCCAAAACCGCCATATGTATTCGACGGAAAGACGGTTTTGATGTGCGTGGCCACATTTACCTGCTTAAAGATTGACTTGTACTCCTGACGAAGTTGCCCTACTTGGGATTGGGAAAGGGTTGGTAAAATATCTATCAATGGACCTGTAGGTGGACGGAAAGTATGTCGAACAGGGGGAGCCTCGAACCCATCACCGCCCCAAGTTCGTTTATTAGCTGGAGAAGTTCTGGATTGTATGTTCTTAAGACGCGCCAAGTTTGGTGTTCGGGATGGAGGCGAATTCAATATATCATCCAACCGAGCTGCGCCTTTCATATCACTTTCAAGCTGGTTCCTTTGCTTTTCCGACAGTGCCATCGGTGGATGAATGGAAATGGGGTTTATGTCCTCGCATCCATCTGTACCATCTTCTGCGAAGCTGGCTATAGCCCTAGGTGTTGCTATACGGCGCTTTTTTGTTTTCGGTGGCGCGTGCACACCGAGCTTCTGTTTGAACCTTAGGAAAGCACAAAGGAAAGAACGAGCAAGAATGCAATCACTATATCCACTTTGTAGGGAAAATGCGGAGATGATTTGTCGATGCCTTCTTCCTTGGAGACAGGGAGAAATGGGCGAACTATATACAGATCCGTTGTGGCCACCTATGGTGTACCACACAATGCGCTAACACTAGATATGAGGGTCATCTATCGGATATGACAGTGACTGCCGAACATGACAGTCACTCGGCTACGATAGCCACTCACAACCCTTCTCTCCACTGTACCATTAACCCATGACGGGGTTACTCCATCACCACACGCATACTAACCGCATAGAGTGTGAAAGAAACCATAGAACCAATACCCTATGCCTACCGGCATAGGATGTGAAATGAACAAAGCCTCTGCGAGGTGAATATCTGTCCGAACCACAAAGCCACATGCCTGATACCCTTCCGTCCGAGTCTCCTAACGGCATAGCTCCAACTCTCCATATCCGCAAACCTCCATAACCCCATGCCCTATAGGCTACTATCCAACAGCTTCTTCTCTTCGATAATTGCTGAAATGGCCTCCCGGGCAGCACTCATTCGGCTAGATCGCCTAAGAGGCGGGGGGTTTTTGTAGTTCCTTGGAGAGACCCGATGACATGGGCTTCTAGCTCGCACAAAGAGAAGATGATTGAATCTTTGGGATCGAGCACTTCGGGCAGATCGTTGCCGAAGATATCCTCTAACGGGATCTGAAATTCCCGGATTCCGGTAGAAACGCTAGCGAGGACTGGGAGAACGGTAGAATCGCTGGGGGGAGAAGGGAGAATAGTAGAATCGCTAGCGAGGACCGAGAGAATGGTAGGATCACTGGGAGGTACTGAGAGAACGGTAGATTCGCTGGCGGGTTCTGGGGGAACGGTAGAAGCCAGTGTTCCCAAGCGTCCAGTCCGTCCGTCTTTGGGTCCTGACGGGACGGACGGCAGTACCTGAAAGGGCGCCCGGGACGGACGGGTATCTTGGCGTCCGTCCAGACGACAGCCCGGAACGGACTGGCGGGGACTGCAGGTGTCTCAGGTGGCGCAATTTCCCGGTAGACCACATGATGCTTCAATTAGAGTTAATTGAGAAAAACGTAAGAGGATGATAGTAGAATGCGGATTAAGAGATGGTTAGGGGAAGAGGAGAAAAGGGGGCGAGGAGAGAAGGATATAGAGATGACAGTGTGTACACGCCCCGATGAATCTGATTCATTCGTCTACAAAGTCATCAGCCACACACGAACCGAGTGAGTTTTTCCGCTTCCGATAGATTCGCGTGCACTCTCGCGCTAGAGCTGGACGGGATGTCGTCATTTAAGTGAAGGGATGAATCCTTGTATTATGGATCTCAGCTTGGCATCTACCGAGTGAGGCTCTTTATTTATAGCTTCATGACTTTCTAAAGTTTCAAAGTTGCCAGTATAGAATAACGTAAGTACCATACCAATTCTAGCACCAGAATTGGCCGACAAGTAAATTCTCGGGATGCCCTATTTTCGCGCAAATTCCGTGCACTTGTGGGGGGGTTTATCTTCGGCAGGGCCGAAAGATACGATTCCGGGGGTGATGTCGTTGGCAATAATGATGAACTTGCGTCCACGAAGGTACTCGGGGGTCTTCGCGGTTAATACCCAACCAACCATGCCATGAGCGTTAGTTCCCGGCTCCCGTTGGACCTCGGCGAGACCACCATTATCATCCAATACCAACTCGCTATACTCTAAGCACTCGGCAAGAGGTGGGATCCTCTCCTTGAACGAGGGGACCTTCTTAGCGGACTTCAGCCAGCTCTGATGGAAAGCCTGTCTGAATAGCTCGGGGAAATCATACACCTATTGCGTTCCCATAAGATGCGCCTTGTGCCTCTTGGGCTGCAACCATTCCTTGGCAGCGTATGGGGTGTTGACGGCACGGAGGTGCATGGATCCAGACTTGGTACCAATGCTGTGGAATACCCATTGCCCCTTGTCAGTCTTTCGCTCAGCGTACATCTCAACCTGAATGACATATCCGGACACATTCTGGATTATGACACGAAGGGGGTATGCGAGGCCGCTCTTAGGATCGGTACAGATGATATGGATCTCAGCACCGGTGACACGGAGTCTCCAAAGACGTCTTCCGAAACGTTCAGTGGACCCACCAAGAGCAGGCTCGATCTCCTCGGGGCTGAGGGGGGAAACAGGAGTGAAATTGATGAAGATGTGGTTAAGATCAGAGCTATTATTTCCAATAATCTCCAAAGCATCAAGGATGTCATTAACCAGGCGATCGGTCTCGGAAATCAAGTAATCAGCAGTAGGAATCTCATCTCGCAGGCGACCCTGACGAATGACGGCACGAGTAAAGTACCTCTTATCTCTCTGAACCTCCTTACCGTACGCCTCGTAGACGTGGATATTACCGTTCTTGGTGAAGACCGGCTTGATGGTGAAGTTTGATAATCTACCCAGTTCAAGCTGGAAAGCCAACGCAGGTTCGATATGACGAATGCTCTGCTCTTCGCGGTATTCAGGACCGCGGAAGGTGAAGTACCCAGGATAAGATCCGTCCCTGTGGCCACAGATGAAAGTGATACGACGAACGTTGCGGGAAAGAAGCTCATCCTTGTGGTCAGCGACAAGCGGAAGAATTCTCTCCAAAAGATCTTTATCATCCATAGATTCAGCATCTCGAATAGTAACATTGCAAACAGTAGGTAGGGAATCCTCCTCCTCAGTTTCGAGTGCAGAAAGGGGCATAGACCGCCTTCGTTCTTCAAGATTCGCCATTAATCCACCTCCGGTAGACTTAGCTCCCTTTCCGAGGGGAATGAGCTCGAGAGCGCGGACAAGGTACTCCTCGGCTTCATCAAGGAAGGCAACGGGAATGATGACACCCTTTCTGACAGGCTCGATCTCGGACTTTCCAACCAAGAACGAAAGATCACTAATAGATCCGACACGTTTGAATCCGTCACCACGCTCAACAGTAGGAGTAGCCGGAGCCGAAGGCTGGGTCATGCCATACTCAGTAACGCCAACCTTCTTTAGCTGGAAGCCCCAAATGACGATAAACGGAGGTTCAGAGTCCAAATTGTGATAGTTGACGGCATGTAACTTGTAAGCCCTGTACGCTCGGCGAACATATACCTCCAAAGCAGCCAAAGAAACCCAAGGGTCGGCATGAGCAAAGAAGGTGGGAAGGACATCAAAGACAGTATACTTGGAGTCGATAACCTCCTTCAAAGTCTCCTGATGAGGAGTCCTATGCTCCCATCCAGTCTCGCCATATCGTGACTCGACAACAGAAGAGCGGAGGATATGTTCTATCTGAGGGGCTCTCTCTTCAAGAGAAGGCAGAGCACATTGAATAAGGACCTCACGAGCCTTAAGCGCAACCTTAGTCGAAACACGGGACTCCAGCTCGGTGAGTTTCTTGAGAATTGGTCGGAAGAATTTAATGATAGATCCATTGCTAGTGTTGCCAATTGTAACCGCCTGAACAACCTTATTAATATCGTCCCTATTTTCATCACGGAGTCTAAGAATAACGTCTTCGTCACGGGTATTTTGTCCCTATAAAATATTAGCGCACAATTAAGCCCACTCAGCCCTAGAATAATAAACTCACCGAGAATAACTTCTCAATACTCCAGTACTGTTCCATAAGTCCAAGGGGAACCGACAATTCGTGAACCTTCAACCCCTCGGAATACCGATCCATAATCTCAGTCAATGGCAATAGAGCAGACTTCAAGCTCAACATCACCAGCAGCAATATTCTCTTCCAAGAACTTGTCCAAGGTCTTACGAAGCTGCTTCGCCGGGGATTCTCCCTTCCGGGACTTGGCCCTCTCAACAACCTGCGAGAAAATAGGGTCAAGTTTCTATAGCCTTCATGCAGGGCAGAAAACTGCGCAGCCCATTCTCCGTAAGGAAGCTCGGGGTCACGGAGAACCTGGATAAGCTCCTTGAGGGAGGTGGCCATGATGACCTGGTTGTCGTAACCGTCAATAATATTCTTGAGAACGGTGGTGAGGAGTGTGAATCTCTGTGGCGGCTTGGTGCCGACGACCTGCGCCGGGCCGAAGTCAGAAAGTTGGCCATCGAAAGGAGTAGCGTGCTTGACACGACTCGGGTCATCCAAAGCCAATATACCGAGGATGTCACCAGCCTCAACAAGGATCAGGTAGACACCCTAGACCGAGTGGGGGCGACGATGTTTTGGTGACCGAGTGTGTTGTACCTACGGGTATATGGCAGTAGGGCTCTTGCTCAATTAAGCCATAACGTGTCGGCGGTTCGACTGGAGGGAGTAATGGAGGGTTTATTGAAATATCGTTGTCTAGATGTTCAGTAGTCGCCAGCTACCCGTAGTGTTCTTGCAGGATTTCGTCTGCCCAGCCCATTGGTATACCGAGCGTTTGCCGTACCTAGGCGTCTTGCAAGAGTTTGTGCCTCTTGTATTCGCTTGCGGCGCACTACTTGATTGATGCTTGTCATAGGGGAACGATTTACAGAAGAGCCTACGCGTATGCACCTATCCACTTAACGTTCACTAATTCAACCTCTCGACCACCAAGACCCCTTCCCCTTCTCCTTTCCAACCCCCTGAGTAGGCACGACCACCCCCTCCACAGGTTCCCCAGCAGTCACGGCCCCAGCTGCGGCCGCAGCAGCAACAGCCTTCTCCACCTCCTCCTCCGCTCTCCGGATCTCCGCCTCTACCCAGCCCCCCTTCCCACCGGTAGGACTCTCATCTACTCCCGCAGCCGTATCCAACTCCCTAAGAGCCCTGCTCATTTCCTCCCGCTCCACTCCGAGCTTAGCCCCCCGCCTGTCGCGCCCCCCCTCCTCTCTCGCCTTCTCCAACCCATGCGCCCGCCTATATACCCCCCTCTTATCCACATCTTCAACCTTTCTCCTCCTCACCTCCGCAACTAACAAACTCCGCTCGTGGGAGTGCAACCTATACGCCTCCCAAAACCGCTTCACGGAATCCAGCGGCTGACTCCATGATAATTCACCCTCAACTTCCCTGCCCCTCTCCGTCGTGCGGAGGAAGTTCATCACGGAAGCCCAGGTCCCCAGAACTAACAGGACAGAGATGGAAACGTAGAAGTGCAGGACTCGCGAGGTGAGGAAGTAGTGCGACCAGGTGTTTGGCGGCGGCATGGTGTTTGGGTAACGTTTGGTTGGGTCTTGGTGGGTTGGGGGACCAGGGTAGTTTATAGGGTCCCGGCCGCGGGGCGGGCATGAGGGGTGAGAAGGTGGTGTGAATTTTGTGGGTTTGGCAAGGGCCGGGGTTGTGTAGGTTCGTAGTGAGGATTGGCTGAGGAGGTGGGTTTTTGGTAGTGGTGGTGGTGGGCGGCGGAGTAGTTGTAACCGCGAGAGACGCGGGAGTGTCCTCGATAGTGGGATCTGCATTTTTAGCTTTGGTTGGCAATGGCGGCGGGGTGGATGGCGGGGTACGGTGATGGAATTGGAGTTTCGCTTTTTTTTTTGCTTCCCGTAGTGTTAAAACAGGATGGGCTTATCTGATGAACCCTAACCCTGTGGCTGATCAACTGACCTTCCAGAATTATCCGAGTCCATAAGTCCTCCTCAAGGATCACTCTCTCCGATGATGACACTCTTCCTCCCTCCGGCCCTAGGCTTGATTTCCTCTCGCTTCCTCATAGCAAAGCACCAGCTCGAGCTCATCTCCATCGTCAGCTACTGTAAGCAAGCAAGCCAATCAAGTTTACCCGGCCCGAAACTGCCTTGGATACAAGTATTAAATTAGCCAATACGTCACACCACAGCACCCACCCAACAAAGGATTAGATTTCCCATCCATTTAAAAGACAACTCTATCTCACCAAACTCACTCGAAGGAAAACAATGAAGCTCCCCCTCCTCTTCCTAACGCTCACAACGGCAGCCACATCCCAGCTTCTCCACCCACTCCTTTACCCCTCCAACCAACGACCACAGGAACACCTCCCAAGCCAACATCAAACTAGCATGTCCACCAGCACAACAACCGACAAACCCTCCGGTCCCCCACTTCTGGCTGACGTCCTCCCACTAGACAAATCCATCTCAATCTTTAGCGACCTCACCCGCTCCGTCGAATCAATCTCGGTGCGCGTCTCCGACAGCAAAACCAACACCACCGTCCTCGCGCCCACGAACTACGCCATCTCGAAACTGCCGCGGAAGCCCTGGGAAGATCCGGATGATGGGGGCGCTGGCGGCAATGTGCTCAGCGAAGTATACAAGGGCTTGGGCGGGGAGGATCGGGCCGGGAGGAATTTGAGGAGGTTTGTCGAGGCGCATTGTCTTGCAGAGAGTCCTTGGGAGGAAGGAGCTAAGGTAGAGACTTTGGCCGGGAGGACGGTGTGGTGGGCATGGGAAGGGGGTGTTAAGAAGGTTTGTGCTTCTCTCTCGTCTGTCTTTTTGATGGGAAGAGAGGCTGATAATAGGTTGTAGATTTTCCCAGATGGTATCGAAGTTGAGGAACGGATGAATGAGGCTTCAAATGGGCAGGTGTGGATTTTGAAGGGGGTTATTAATTACTGATGTTTTCTTTTTTTGTTTTTTCGTTGGCTCTGCTCTCTGCTTGGATCCATGGTTTTTTTGGGGGGTTGTTTGGGTGGATGCATATACAGTTGTTTGTTTGTTCGGCCTGAGACACTCGAGCAATTCACTGTCCGTGATCTCCGCGAGAGCAGTTTGGCTGGGGAGAGGGGAGAATTGGTATTTCAGTGACAGATAAGGCTGTATCATACCGTTCAATATAATTCACGAATATTTTCTTTGCAATGCAAGAAAGCTACAAGATGAGAGCTAATCCAAGCTTCAACTCGTGTATAACCGCTATGTACCAAACTAGAAGATCTCGCTCCTAGAAAGGACTAGCAAGGAGACGGAAGACCACCTCCCCCGATCTACTCAAAGTAATCGTAAACCATCTTCTTGAGCAACGTCTTCTCACCCTTCTCAAAACGAATATGACGAGAATAGTGCCTCTTCTCATCAAACTCTTCAAATCCCCAGATCTGCAATCACATAATCCCCAGAATTAACCCTATCCCCACAAGCAAAACCTCCACAAAGCCACGAAGATTGGAGGAACAAACCTGACGCACGCTCCACCCATTAACACTAACCACGAAAGACTCAATGAGCCCATCCTCCCGCGCCTCGCCCTCCAACCAACCCGTCTTCAAAAACTCATCCTGCACATCTTCGAGCCGAACCCTGCGACTCTGTCCAGTGAGTTCACCGAAGAGGTAGTCTTTGTGGGGCCTCTCCCTACAACACCCCCCACCCCACATTAGCACATTTTCCGCAGCGAGAGCTGCAGAGCACTTACTTCCAGTCGAGGATCCGATTCTCGGTAGTCCCCTTGATGCCGCCGGTTGCGGTCTGATCGATGTCGATGTGTTCGGTGCCGTCTTCCGTGTAGTGCTTTATGTCGAGCGTTATGGTCGCGACGGAGATTAACGTGCGGGTCACCCAGCTGATGCCTTGCTCCATCAGGACTTCATCGAGGTCGTCAGAGTAGGTTCTGTTCTGGTTTACCGGGTTTAGTTAGTTGGGGGTTGGTAGTACCGTAGTAGGAAGAGGGGGAGGGGGGGGGGACCATGAAGAATTTTCCAGTTAGGTTTTTGCTGGTGATGGTTGGGGGAGCGGCCATTTTGGTGGATTGGATTGGTTGGTTTATGTGGAAGGAATTGGAGTGGTTTGGTGCCTGGTTGTGGAGATGTAGAGAAGAGGGGGTTGTTATACACTACTTCGGAGGGTTTATCGGTGATATTCACGTTGACGGAGTGATATACGGGAAAGGGAGCTTGTGAAAGCTCGGTTTGAGGGTTTTTTGGGGGTGAGAGGGGGCCAGCCCGGTGGCAGACATGTAAAAGTGATATGATACCGGTACATGAAAGTGCAGCCCCGATGAGGCTCCGCTTGTGTTACCGTTCGCTTACAGCCCGTCAATCATCACAGCGAGAGCCATGCACGGGTGCTGCAGAGGACAATGCAACATTTCCCTTTGCCAAACGGTACAATTCTCGGGAGCCACGAAAACATCGCAAACTCACTTTCCAAACCCCGAATTCCAGGTAGCACAAAATGCGGAATCACTCGCCGAGTGATATACAGTGAGCCTCCCTTTAACTGGTGGCATAAACCTTTTCATTTACTACGCAGTAAATTACCCACCAGTAAATATCGTGAATCTCTTGCTTGGTGTGGATTTGGAGGAATCTACCTCCTCGGAATTTATAATACCAATCCGCTACCCGGAACCCGCAATACATCCAGCCGGGTTCTATAAGGTTCGTGAATGATGCTCTCTAATGGCAAAACCCCTCACCCTACCAATTCAACACAAACCTTAACGTCTCCACCCCGCTTATCATATTGTGGCGCATGTCAATTGCTCTCACGATTTTTGGATTTTTCTGTAAGGATTGAGTATGCTTTTGCGTAGCTGAGAGGTGGGCGATCTAGCTGGTACCTTTCCTGTTATTTGACAGAGGTGACAACACCTCCAAGCGAGAGGAAGCATCGTGGGATTTTTCTTCAGTTGGAAGAAACCGTTCCTCCAGTCTTCATTCTTCACCGTTTTCATGACTTGATCAAACCGATCAAGTACAGCTATCAAGCATTCATCTTTCAACTTCAATCATACCCCTTTGCTCTCTTGTGTTTTGTCCTGCAAGCCATCCTCACCGGAACCTCTGCCGTCAAGATTGCCAAGACCCACGGGGAAGTCCTGCAACAGTATGATACTACGGTAGAGCATCCTCATCCCACCCCAATTGTCTCCAAGCTCACAACAAATTTGCCAACCACCAACGTGAACCAAAATTTAACTGCGGCAATCCAATACCATGCTCCCTCCCCTACAGGGAGTGAAATCCATCTTGACATCCAACCTCCTCGCTGATACAGATTTCCTAGGCTCAGATGGTGAGAACCCTGCTACACCTACTTCAAAATCCGCCAGTAACGAATGACATGCTTGAGGTAAGCGACGACAGTGATGGAGATCAAGCCCTCATCGCTGCCCCGCAAGCCGCGCCAAACCGCGAAGGCAGTTCAACGATAACAGGCAAATCTCTCAAAAAAGGCGTCGGTTTCTAATCTATGGGACTAAATATGGTTCTCCTCAAGGCAATAATAAAAGAGGGTTTCTCTGTTGCTATAATACACCTATTTAGAAAAAAGCTATACCTTTAGTGCTTGATGGGGGGACGTAATTGGTATGGCGAGGACAGATAGCGGGAAGAGTGGCCATTATGACGGGTACGATGTTCGCTTAGGCAGGGTTCTAGCCGAGGGTTCTAGGCCCTCGTTTTACAAGTCACGCAATGACGTATAGTAGAGGTCAGCCTGTCGGCCAAAATTTCGCCAACCCTGGTTGACTTGGCGAAATTTTGGCCGACAGGCTCACTATAAATAGGGATCTGCACTCCCCTTTCCTCTCTCTTTCCCCCACCACTCTCCTTCCTCCACTCGCTTCCCCTTTCCTTTTTCTCTCTTTCTTTTTCTTTTTCTCTTTTCTTTTTGTCCTTCCCTTCCCTTTTCTCTTCCCCCCCCTCATTTTGTCCAATGTTTCGCTTGGCCATTAGACCTTTCCGCCATACCTGTATGAGATTGGCAAATTGTTCAAGGGTCTCAGGCAGGAGGTATGTTGAACAAAAGGCCGCGCAAGCAAAGCTGGTTACCGAGCCAAAGGCAACCCCGCGCCCAACCAACCAGGAGCAGCCCGGATCGACTAAGGAGCGCCCGACCAACCTGGAGCAGCCCAGATCGACTAAGGATCGTATCGTATGTTGAATCCCCCCCCCCCCTTTCTTTTTCTTTTTTTCTTTTTTTCTTTTTTCTTTTCTTTTTCTCTCTCGCTCTTTCTCTCTATCTCCGTCTCTCTCTCTATTTCTATCTCTCCTCTCCCAAGCGGTCGGGCTTTCTTCTTTTCTTTCCTATCCTAACTCTATAATAGTGGGAACGACTCTCGGAAGTCGAGCACCGTTTTGGTGATCTGACGAAGGTTTTTTTCTTTTTCCCCTCCTCCGTAATCTACAATGGTGATACAGCTTGCTGACTTTGGCGATAGGACGTTTATGAACGCTTCGCATTGCTAAAGGCTGCACACCGCTTGGTCGGCTGGCAGATGTCTGCCTTTTGGGCTGTGGCTGTTGCTGGCGTTGGTGTAAGTCCTACCTAACTAACTTTCCTTTTTTCTTTCTTTCTCCTCTTCCCTTCTCTCTTCTCCCAGGCCGTCGGGCTTATAAGTTTCACTTGTACTAATATAATCTATAGGTTGTGGTCTGGTTATTCGATCACTTTCCGGATGCTGTTGTTGCCGTTCTCTTGACAAAAAATGTATGAAACGCCCCCTCAAAACCTCACTACTAGTAGTATATTGCTAACATCTGGAAGCTGTCTGTGCAAACTCACGTCCCCCGTCCCTCCACTGAGGTCCCGGCCCCGACTCCGGTCAAGTAAGGCCTCGGCCACCTTTTTTTTTTTTATAATATTTTCCTTTCCAAAAAAAGAAAAAAATCAGGATAGAAATATTAGAAAACCCCCCTGCTGTCCCCCCCCCCCCCCCCAAAAAAAAAAAAGAGCAACTGTGGATACCCGAACTCACTTTCTTTCTACTTTGTCTGGGGATTTCTTTGCATGGGTTTGGCTTTTGTTTTCACGGGCTTTTCGTCATAGAAATGATATATTGTCGTCGTTTAGCCCAAAATTGAATTTTTAAAGAAAAGAGAACCAAAAGACGTGATACCAACCTACTCCCGTGCAAAATAAGTCATAAATTACCCTTCTTCCAATTATAACCTCTAAAAAGTGAAAAATCGCAAAGAAAAAAGAAATAAAAAAGTACCCCCCATTCCCCAAATCGCCCTCAGCATACCCCCCTTCCTCCAAGAACCCACTTGGACCTACTTGTCCCAGGCAAGAAGTATCCAGAAATACAAGTGGTGATTTTGTGATACGCATGAATCTTGTGTGATATATTTTGCGAATCCCTACTTCCGGATACTTCTTGCCTGAAACAAGTACCTCCACTCAGACATCATAGGGAAACTAAAAATAGATACAGGCAGATGGAAAAATAGAAAACGCTCATTAACCCAACGATTAGACCAAATGAAAGCCCTTGCAAATCTCAATCATCGCGGACCCAAACCCCTCCCCACCACTTCTCCAGGGCAAGCCTCAATTTCTCGGCTTTCCACTTTGCGTATTCCCACGCGTTCATGTCTTCCGGTTTCTTTTCTTCTTCTCCAGAGCTCTCCGAATGGGGGCTTTCAGTTCCTTCTTGCCCCGGCTCTGGTAGATGCGTGGTTTCGGGATTTGGTTGCAGATTAGGGTCTGTCGGGATAGTTGGAATGGAGACTACGCCTTCATTTGCACTTTGCACTCGTTGGGACAGTAGCGGTAACAGTGGGAGTAATAGACTCCTCCGCCTGCATACCAGTAGATGTGTCAATTTCTCCCTGCTCTTCTCCTTTCTCTTCCTCTGCGACCGGCAAGTCGTTAACGGCTTTGAATGCAAAATCTTTGATGGTCGCGTTTGTACCGCCGACGGCCTCGCCAATCCCCCGACTTTCACAGATGATTCTGTGCACCTCCCAGTTGCCAAATTCCTTCACAACAATACCAACATCACCTCCCTCCTCTTCCTCTCTCCTGACACCGCCCCTTCCTATACAGGTGTCTAAATGCGGGACCCTTCGCAACGAAAATCGCCCTCATCAACGGATGTAAATTGTCATATCCGTGCAACCCTGCAGGCTCATACCTTCCTACATCAGATGCATCCACGTCGTATTCTTCTCAAGGAACGATAGCATATCCCGTCTCGGGAACAACCCACAGCGGAGCTATTCTATTGTTATTAGAAACGTGCCAGCGAGCGGGCATGTTCTCATCACGTAGATACACGTCCCAATGTTTCTTGCCCTTTGCCTGGTGCGCAAGTGTTTCCGAGAGGAGAGTTTCGTAAAGAGCTGTTATGTTCACGTTTGAAAATGGGCGGAGGCCGTAGAGTGGCCAGCCGTCTGTGTGCTCAATAAGTGACATGTCGATGATTTCGTCGAGATAAATTAGCCTTTCGCGGGAGGTGCTGGCCATGCCGTGGTCTGAGACCACGACGATGTTTATGGGGTCAGTGAGGTTGCGGGCGTCTACTAGTAGAGCATCAAGGAGATCTGTGAGCATGGCGTCTACTTCTCGGATAGTCAGATTGAGCTCGGTTGTGTTTGGGCCAGATTTGTGGCCGATTGAGTCTACGTTTGGAACGTACGCCGCAATACATTACGGTCGCCCTGAGAGGGGGAGGTCCAGCCACTCTAGTATCCTTGCAGTCTTTTTCGAGAGAGACTCGGTGCCGTTGAAGTGGTCTAGATAGCTAAGGCCCCAGCCATCGTTGGCTTCAGACCCAGGCCACATGTGTACTGCCGATTTAACACCCTGGCGCTCAGCGGTGACCCAGAGAGGCTCGCCACCCCACCACTCGCTTTGGATAGAGCGAGCAGAGTCAGTGTAGAAGAACTCTTTCTTAAGGGCAGGGTCCCAGAAACTGTTCCCTACAATACCATGTGATTCAGGATACAATCCCGTCGCAATGGTCCAATGATTTGGGAAGGTGACGGAGGGAAAAGCAGGTGTAAGCCATCGCGGCGATAATCCAGAGTTCGCCATTGCCGTAAGTGCGAGGCTCAACGCTCTGTCAAGAAAATCGGCACGAAATCCATCCAGCGAGATCAGCAGCGTAGTAGGCCTAAAGTCGTGCGTCCCGTTAGAAAGCCGAGTATCCTTCGTAATACCAAGTGGAACCATCCGGGAATGGTGCCCATGCGATAACGATAACGATGCCGAAATCAGCAGTAGCAAAAACGTCAGTAGCGAAATCATATTCAGCAGTACTCTTCTAACGGAGGGTCTCCTTGGCTGCCCCCCAACTAGTTAGCGTCCTTGTTCCCAACGAAATCGTCTAGTTAAAACAAACCTTCCTCTCAAAAGCCTCCTTCTCCCTCAAGAAATCAACCTCCTCGCCCTCTTCACTGTCGGCCTCGTCATCACTATCAGCTCCAAGACCAAACTCTCCCCCTCTTCCATACACAGCCTCTTCCCACCCATCATCTCAACGACGTCGCGAACCCCCTTCTTTCCCCGCGCGCCGCAGACCTTCTTTCCAATCTTCATACCGGGCTTACCGCCGAACAAGCCATTTCCGCCCGCCAGTAGTTTCTCCCGCTCTTCCTCTTCTTGGAGGACTTCGTGAACGGCACAGCTACCTTCGTCATCCGAGGATTCCGAGAGGATGTCATGTGCAGCGTTCGCCGGAACGGCGACGTATTGCGCAACGGTCATTGCCGGATGTCCGCTAGGGGAGGATGTTGTGGTATGCGGCGGAGCTGGAGAGTGAAATAACAAGTTACGGGAGTGCTGAGGTACGGTGTGCCAGGCTTTGGCGTAGGATCCTCCTGAAGTTAGCTGGTGTATGTAGGCCGATCAGCGGCGCTGATAACGTCGGTTGATCGATAGGATGTTGACGATTTTGTGGATCAGGGGGGTTGAAGGGCGGGTAACGCTTTCAGGTTGAGCTTAGTTGCAAGATGGTCTGGTGAAGGAGTCATGAGGCGCTCGCGGCTGGGCCGCATGCGAGAAAATCCCTCCACTTGTTTACAACAGGCGATGGAGAGCTAATTGAGAACCGTGCAGGTCGGGAATTCCATAGCGAACGCGACATACCCGCTCCTGCTCCTCGCTGGGAGCGCGGAAATCAGTGCGGGGCCTACAAAAGGCGTGTTCCAGCAGCTGGACGCGGTGTCGCTGCTAGCACCGCACAAAAAATTCGCTGTTCGACCACTGAGCTTGGAGGACCTTCCACAGTCGATTTGGGATGCCTATCGGTTCGCTTTCTATGGGAGACCAGGGGTTGGGTTTGTGGATTTGCCGGCAGATTATATCCAGGGTGTGCCGAGGGAGGTTGCGCAGGTTGAACGGGTGGAGGAGCAACCACGAATTCTTGGCGACGAGCGGAGGGTGATGGCGGTCGCGGAAGCGTTGAAGAGGGCGGAGGGGCCATTGGTTGTTATTGGGGGGGGGGCGGCGTGCGCGAGGGCTGAGGGGGTATTAAAGGAGTTTATCGATGGGTGAGGATTCGCTGCTTTCTGCTGTCTAGCCGCCTGTTGAAGGGTTCGTTGGGCTGACGAAGACGGTAGGACTAAAATCCCCCTCCTTCCAACCCCTCAAGGGAAGGGTGTTCTTTCAGATGACCACCCACTCAACACTTCCTCCGCCCGCTCCGCCGCCCTCGCAGGCGCAGACGTCGTCCTTCTCATGGGTGCCAGGCTAAACTGGATGCTGCACTTTGGAGAGTCGCCAAAGTGGTCCGCGGGGGTGGGCATAGCCCAAATCGACATCTCCCCCGAAGAACTCGACCGGGGCACCACCGATCCAACACTCTCAATTCACTGGGACATAACCTCCGTAATCCCACAGTTAAAGCTCCACCTCGCAAATTACCACCACCTCTCCCCCACCTGGAGCAACACACTTTCCACCTCTGCTGCTAAAAACTTAGCCACAGCCCGGGTGAAAGCCTCGACGCCAACAAACCCACTAACATACCATCGCACCTTCGCCCTCATTAAATCAGCCCTGGAATCATTATCCCCGGGTGGTGCAGACAACCTAGTATACATCTCGGAAGGTGCCAACACAATGGACATCTCCCGCACTATCTTCACCGTATCACAACCCCGCCAGCGCCTGGATGCCAGCACGTACACAACAATGGGCGTAGGCCTTGGCTATGCCATAGCCGCAGAAATGGCCTATAACCATACCCACGAAGCCATCCCCTCCCCCTCCTCATCACCCATTAGAAAAAGGATTATATCCATAGAAGGCGACTGCGCCCTCAGCTTCTCCCTCCCTGAAATCGAAACTATGTCCCGCTACCGCCTCCCTATCATCATTTTCGTCATTAATAATGGAGGTGTATACCACGGCATATCCGACAACACCCCTAGCTGGGGCGCGAACTGGTGGGATGGAGATAAACAAGGGAAGAGGCGTGATGTTCTCCTCACGAGCACCGCGCTGGGTTTTGAGACCGGGTATGATGTGGTTGCGGGGGGGCTGGATGGCAGGGGATGGAAAGTTGTGGATGAGAAGGAACTGATCAGGGCTGTGCAAGAGGCGTGGGAGCATAGGGATGGGCCAAGTGTTGTTAATGTTATATTGTTGCTTCCGGGGTTGGGGGGAAGTTGGAGTTTGAATGGTTGGGGAAGGGGAAGGGGGGGGGGGAAAGAGCTGGGAGGTGGGGGGAGTAAGTTGTAGGGTTGAGGAGAGTGGATGATTATATATTGGTGATGTTTGTTTGTCGTTAGCCTTCTCTAATTGGTAATTGTCAGTCGCGGCCCTGTGTGTCGTCTTGCCTTTTGTATGATATTATGAGTGAAATCCCGATACCAAAGTATATTTAAATCACCATGCCATATAGAAATATGCAACACTCTAGAAGAAAGGAAACATGCACCGGCACAATACTCCCATAACCTTACACGGCCGATACAACACCACATATATATACAAGTAGAAATAGAGAGGAATCAAATCAAAGTCATAGTTCAAAAGAGAAAAAAAACTCCCAAAGAAAAGAAAACTCAAGCTAAATCTAGAAACTCCTAGGAAATAGAAAAAGGAAATCACACTCCCGGTGAACCTCCCGAGGAAGCCCACACGAGACGCCAAAGCTCCCCCGATTCCCAAGACATAATACATGACATGACACTACACCACCGGTAACCTCCATCTCTGTCACAAATCGTGACTAAGCAAGGCAGATTTGGCATGACTAATGATTAGTAGTCATCAGGTATGTTGGTTTTTACACTATGATGTCATTCGACTTATAGTATGTACCACCTGTTTTTATAACAGAGTAACTCCTTTATGATACTTAGACTTGTATCGCCCTTGAGTACCAACTTGAACGTATCCAAGTAGCTTTGGTCTTGGTCCGCTGCTTTGAGTAGAGCTGTCCTAAACGTGGACTGTGGCCGAAACTCTTGGCATGACTGCAACATCGGTGGTCGCAAGATGTTCCGCTCCTGACGCATCAGCAAAAGTTAATCCTGCGTCAGAGGCGCTGGCGCCGCGTCCGGACGCATCCGACGTTGTTTTTCCGTCCTCTGCGTCCCCAGCGTCCGGACGCCATTCCCAACGCCGATTGCGTCCTGACGTGACGTCGGACCTTACCCACATCCCGCCGCCACCCCACATCTCCGGCTCTTCTCCCCCCCCTTATCTCACGTCCTGACATCTCGTTTCCTGCCTCGCATCTCAGCAGGATCCGGACGCCTCCCCAAGGTACCCCCTTTTCCTTCTGCTTCCGGGCGTGCTCATAACAACTTGCCACCGATATCACCCTAGTCATTCCTGCCGGTGTGCCTCCTACTACTACTATCGTGCATAATTTGTTTGTTTCTAGATGTTTCTAGTATTCCTCTATGTCTATATCTCTACTATATACTTGTCTATTATACACGTTTATCGTCTAGTCGTGATCGTGACGCTACATCTCTGTCGGGGAGCGATGTAGTCCTCATCTAGGCTACGTCGCTCCCCGAGTTTATTTTATTATACAAGCCCCTTCTGTGATCCTAATAGATCTCGTTAAACATGTGTAAATCGATCTGACTGTTGACAAGCCAGCGCCGCGCTGTCTCCGGTATCAGATGCGCCAGGCCTATGATCGTCCCGATATCCACAATTGTGAGCTCTCGGGTAACGTCTCAGAGCTGAACGGTTACCAGACCGTGTACGTCCGACTGTCGTCCGGAGTCTACCAGGCTCGTGAATTGAACCCCGGTGAGGCGATAGACCTATCCTGCTCCATATAGCCCGACAGGATTTTGAACAGAGCCATGAGCCGTGCCGGGAGATGACCCCCTGAGCGCACCATACATATTCTCCCCACCAGTGTCACAAAACGTGACTAAGCAAGGATGATTTCACATGACTAATACTTATTAGTCATAAGGTATGTGGGTTTTGCACTATGATGTTGCTTTGACTCATAGCTTTCACATGACTGCACACTTGCGAGTCATTGGTTGATTATGATTGGTTAATGGTTTCATGACTCACGATTGTGACGACATATGATGTAATGACTTTTGCACATGACTCGTACCATGAGTCATGGGTTTTACGCATGCAACTCATTTGAGGGCATGATCGGGTTTATGGGCTGGGATCGATGGACAGGAATGTGCGCAGTTGACTCATACGAGTCACCTGATGGATTTCGCACTATGACTCATTATGAGTCATAGGGATTGTGTGACGCGAGGTGATGAGTCACCAGGGTTAGGGTTGTGGGAAGATGCCTATAAAAGGAGCTTGGTTCCGACCAAGAGATAGGCACGAACCATCTCTCCTCCACCTCCGGTGATTGAAATCTCAACACCACGGGAAATCATCGTCACTTTCCCCCACCCACCTCTCTTCTCCCACGATGGCTACTGCCTAGGAGTTGATGTTAAGCCATCTACCCTCCTCCCCTGTGGCCTCGGCCTCCCCTCCTTGGGGTTCTCGTTCCTGTTCGTCGTTGACTCCGGCTCATGATGTTCGGTTCTCCCCCTTGCCCCGCACTTGCTTTGCACCTCGCTTAGCATTTTGCACGGTCGGAAAGCTTCTCGCTTCGCTCACGGTCGGCGTTACGGTGTCGGACTCTCGGTCAAAGTAAGGCTTCGGTTCTGCTGGGCTTGTAC
>Ga0307517_10001655_pt1 | contig 36810 bp, 41 predicted proteins | sample 23_EM_MG_FD_194515 | JGI IMG/M metagenome (GOLD analysis project Ga0307517, IMG submission 194515) | Populus trichocarpa ectomycorrhiza microbial communities from riparian zone in the Pacific Northwest, United States - 23_EM | ecosystem: Host-associated > Plants > Roots > Unclassified | place...
TATCGCGTCATTGGACCACGTTGCTGCCAAACTTGCACAAGTTCAAGCAGTACACTTCGCTATGAATTCTTTGGCACTCGGTAACGCGTCTGTGAAGCGTGTCCCTTTTTCCAGCGCAATGTTTGCCAAGGCCGATATCAAAGCGGGACCGCTGACCGTTGTATTGAGCTAGATTCCCAGCTAGAGTCCCTTGGTTTAAAAGAAGGCGGTTGATCAGACTAAGAGTTTTCTCTCTTTGATTCGGGCCCATGTATCCTTCTCTGTTAGTATCTGCATTCTTCATCACGCTTCATACCTACAATTACTTAAAGACGGGGGCAGGATGTCGTATTGGTCAACGCGATCCTATTGCATGTGGTATCGAATATAAGTGGTGTGGAAGTCGATGTCAGTATTGTCCCTGAGTTCCGGATGGAACCGACGAGATTTGAATATGCTGCGACTTCTTATGGAGGTGTTGTTGATTATCTGATTGTCAAAGGCCCGCCTGCTTCTATCAGTAAGGATGAATTTTATTTTCCTACCCTGCTCATTTCATCATTATCTGTGCAGAATTTTTACTCGGTGGCCCCCAGCTCGCGTTTACGGACCCAGACATGGTCAATCACCTCTCGTCAAACATTTACGAAGCTAAGAGAGATGGGTTTAGGGATGCAATACCTCATGCTGCTATGGCAGGTGCATCGTATTGTAAACAACACAAGTAAGTATCTTTGGTACTTTTTTGGCGTCTTCTCAGAGAAGACAACGTTGTTGATGAACTCCGTAGCCTCTCGGGGTTGTGCGACAAATGGTGAAACATGGGTATTTTTCGTCTTCAACGCGGCTGACTCGGGCGAGGGTGGAACTGTGTCGATATCGGAAGAGTTTCACCTTAGAGAAGGCTTTTCCGGTTCGCCACTGGTGCTGGGTTTACTGGGTGACTGGGTAAGCCTTGATCATCGTTCTTCTTTTCAGAATTCCTGACCTGATACAAATTCAGATAACAAACTCAAAAAAGAGAGAGCAGATATTTTTCAACTATTTTAATCCCCGGTCGCATTTGTCTTCCTTAGACGACTCAAGCTGCTCGTTCAAACGATCCTTGTAATCTTCCATCATATTCTTAATCAATCTAAGAATTTCATACGATTGCAGTTGCGCAGAAACCTGGAAAAAAAAGAAATCTTACTAACATGAATAGTGATAATAACCACCCACCTCGAATCGATTCATAGCCTGGCCCAATCGTTCTCGAAATTCTCTAATCTTGTTACCATCTCCAACACTATTCATAACGCGAATAAACCGTGCCTTGACCACCTTTTTCTCGATCGCGGACGCGTGGAGGGGAAACGCACTTACGATAAAAAGATATCCATGGAATCCTTTAGTCCTGGTTCTGGCCATCTACGCACGGTTACCAAAGAGGATTTACGTGGAGGTCAAGTACAACACGCATGCATAACATAACTCACGCTCATTTCTTTGACCGCGGTAACACCTGAACCCGACCGCCGTTTCAAGTTGCATGCAGATCTAAGGCCGCCCCACGATGTCTCTCTTTTCAGTAACTGCCCCAGATTCTCACTCCCACATCCCGGAGTGGTTCGGCCTGGATGTCTTCCTTTGCGATCTTGTGTATAACCGAGACAGCTTCTTGATCCTTATCCATTCCCATTAGGAACCGTGGACTCTCCCCAAAAGTGGTATCGCAAACCGCGCCGCCCAGAGCCAGTCCATGCAGTACAAAGTGGTAGGTTGACGTGGGGGTAAAAGATTACTGTCAAGGGACTCTCTTCCTCGCATAAATTTTAATACAGACTCCGAGTAGTGCTTATCATTTCACCTTCCTCCCGTATTCTCACTGTGGAGGTATCCTTCGCCCAGTTCTATGGTAATGGTTTTGTTGATTGTAGAGTGATCTGTGTCATGACACCCGTGTGGTGGCAACAAGTGTGCCACTTACTTAATTCATTTAATTGTGCAAAAGGTAGTATGTAGATACAGATAGTACAGTACGGTTTTCAGGCACAAACGTGGACAAGCGCTGAGAGACATTGTGTGGTTGTCTTGAACAAATTTAACCGATATATCACTCAGAGAACTTACTGTCAGTTGCGTATTCTCGCCTGGCGTACTGAGTACTCGGTGTATAGGAAATGTTACATTGGCTCGTTTATTACGTTCTTCAGATCGTGGAATACAATCGAACGACTATTGGTAATTTAGCCAAGCAAGAGACTGTCCTGAGAGCCATGAGTGGAAACGCCACCATAGCCGAGAGCAACGCAACGCTTCATATATATAAGATACGCCCTAAAGTGCAATAGTTTCGTCAACCAGTAGTCTGTTTGTAACTACGCCTCAAACGGCATCAGCACTTTCGAAAGACGGAATAATAAATCATGAACCACCATTTCTTTTATGGTCTCGCCTGATATTTTTGGTGAGTCAGTTGGCTTTTCTATGAGATCACGACGCCTATCATCGATGACAGCGCCGGCCAGCAGTCGTCTAACATCGATGCAAACTGGAAACCTATTCCATTGTTGACGAATTGTGCTGAAACGCCGTGTAAGTCTAGGGTTGATTGCAAGATGAAAAAAAAATGGAATGACCATTTCGGAAGTCGACTAACAGAACGAAGTGCAGCTCCACAAGCTGCGGATCGTCCCAGCTGAAGTGATGGGAAACTGGCTGAAAGTGAACAAGTGGATGGAACTTTATGGCCTGACGACATGGATTAGTGCAACACCTGTTCCCGAGTCTGGTACCCAACCGGGAAAGAATATGGGTCCTATGAGTTACCCTCTGGATTGGTCTTTCCACCGACCTTCTTTCCGCTAGCTTTCTTCTTTCTTCCACTGGGTTGCTTGCCGGTGACCTTTGTACTGGGGGTCTCGACGTTGAGAAACGCTTTGTCAACTCCCAAGAAATTTAGAAAGTCCTGCTCCCCAAAATCACCCAAATGGTGGAGGTCCTCGTCATATCCAAAAGCTTGAACTTCATCGCGTTTGTGCTCCGCGAAATGTTGGACAACTGGTTTTACGGGGGATCCTTGGTTAGAGGCTGGGGAGAAGGTGTGCCAGTACAAGATCGAACAGGTTCTGATAGTGGCATCTAGATGACGACATGGTTAGAAGACGGATGCCGATCTGAGTTCAAATTGACAACATCCCTTCTCTGGGTTTTCAGGGCATGCTTCTTCTGCAGGCCCGAAAATGGTGACATGGCACACGTTGTCTTTGGTGACTCATGGCTGGCCGGGGTGGTCTTCATTGGTTGCGTGTCGAAGCCACGCATGAGCAGTAACGTGTGGTGGTTTTGGGCATTGTAAGCCGGGGAGGGCTGGAAGGGTCTTTATTGCTGCGTTGAGCTCATGTGACCAGGAAAGAGAAGTGGAGGATCCAAGAGCGAGTGGTTATCGATGAGGCCTGGATGAAAGTAATGGTTGAATTTCAAGAACCAGAGAAGGTTTTTGAGGACAATTACTGGCTGTTCCAATCAAGTTCCAATGAATGTGGCGGGGTAGTCATCCCAGCTTAAAGGGTGTTCTTGGTTGTGTGAGCGTTGACCTATGTGACAATTAAATATATATTTCCTTATTAAAATCCCTTACCTGGGCGTCCCAATTCCGTCCGAGTCGGCGCTAAGTCAGTTGTCAGTTGTCGAACACCTGCAGCTGGGAGGTTCCAAATTAGCAGTTTGAACAAGCCCTAGGTTCCCAGCGTCTTGAGGTACTACTCAGTTCGTAACGTCAGTAAAGGGCGATGAGGAAAGAAAACGCCAAGATTACTGAGTGATGATCAGATAATGGTTACAGATCCATCGCCAACACTTTCGAAAGAGATGAAGCTTTTATTGAGATGGGATGGATGGTGCTACTATTGCGTGGCCTGAGGGATATAACCTGTCTCCCGCGTTATATGATAAATCTAACTCGAAAAGAAATAATCAAGGACATACACCACATCTCTCGGCGTCTGGATGACAACATCTCTCATCGAAGACCACCGTAGAGGCTGTTGGTTTCTCGCTTCGTTCAAGATTGGATTTAGGAAAGCGGGCTCATCAACATGTTCCCACACTCCTTGACCAGTTTGAAACACCTACAAGAGAGAACGATTTTCAATCGAACCGCCCTTTTATTATCCATCCTCCCGACTTCCACCACTCACGATGTCCGAGCGTAAAGTCCACCGTTTTTGGTGCCTGATTGACGATGAACCAACCGCATTTTCTGTTCGCGCTAGTCTTGGATGGGACACGGAGAAGATGATCCAGCAATATAGACTGCGCCTTCGGAATATCGACATTACATATAGTCCTTTGGAAAGTGAGGCTGTCCTACTCACTGGCATAAACATTTGTGCTCACTTGTGTTCACAGCTGAATGATCCCATTCCAGTTGACGACGACGATACTCTCCCCCGACGTCTTTCTAAACCAATCACTGATTTCTCCATCGAGTTGGGCAAGCGTACGCAGAAACTGTCGGACGTCCTTCCATCTCTTCCCGAGGACCATCTTCACATCATCGTGAAACTGCCAGATAAGCAAATATACAGTCATTTGTGTATGGGAGACTGACAACCTTTCTCCTTACTTTTTATAAATGTCGCTCTTCTTGCATGCCTTCTGCCGACGTTTCTCCCGCATTCCCCTTGCCGCTCTACTTCTCGCCTGTTGACTCTTCTTTATCACGCAAAATGGTGTTCCCCATCTGCGTTAACATACTGTAATGGCATTCGCTTTTCAACCATGCAGACCAAGCCCTTGAAAGATCAACCAAGAGATTCAAACTTGAACACGAAAGCGACAGTACGTTTCTCATTGTGATTTCCATATGTGCGATAATCAAGCCACCAAAGAACTTGATAACTTTATGCACTTCCGCAATTATTATTGGGGCGAAAACAGGATCAAACTCCGAAACGAAGGTGGAAAGAAATATTCAACTCTGGACCTCACCTTTACTGCATACTTGGCTACCTCATTTACTTCCTACAAGCCAAGCTATTAAGACCATTGTTTACGAAGTCGTATCGAGCAGGTTTGCTTATCCAGATACTAACCAGTGGAAGTAGTTAGGTCTAACAAAGGTTGCACGCCTACGCCCTCAGCCCACCGACCCTCTTTTGACAGGCTCGCGGATATGAAGATGCATGCATATGTTGAAAGAGGCCCCCCAAAATCGTCAAACAGCAAAAAAGAATGTTCGTATCAACCCTTTTGGATTTTAGATATATAATCTTACTCACATATGTCTGTCACAGGCCCTTGTGAGAGATGGCTTCCTGTATGTCGTCACAAAGGTCTATGATTATCGCACTGCCATGGTCAACGAAGAGTGGAAGGGGATTGTCAAGAGTGCAGGAGCGCCACCTGCAGTTACTCACTGTGCTCATATCTTTTCGGAGTTTACTAATGCAAATATCTCATCAGGCTCAGACAAAGTTCGTTTCGTACTTAAACTGGAGGCCTTGTGTCGCCGATTATCTCATACACAGGAGAGATATGCTGCGTCAGTCTGGGCCGTTCTTGACCGCTTCGGTTCTACAGGAAGAGCTCAATGGTCCTAAAATACATCGACTGACTTTGGAGGGATCGTTGCACGACGCTTTCGATCGGTTGGACATTTGGTTGACTGGTATCATATACTCTCTCCGGGATCTAAGAGGAGGTTGGTGGCAGGGAGAACCCAACAAGTATAAACTCGAAGCAGCTGACTCTATGCTTCTTTTTACGCGCCCAGAATTTGTGACTTTCTCATCTCCGGATTCAAAGAAGCTTCCTCTTCCTAAACCAGCCTACCTCCATATTCGCGCAACGTGCGCCAAGGTTGCACACCTCTCTGGTGCTTCGGAATATATCGAGAAAGTATTGAGAGACCTCAGCTGTTTTTTTGCTCCTTCGAAGCGAAAACTGGTCGATGTTCACCATAACCGTCGCCAGGGCCTGAAGGTGGAATCAGGAAAACGCCAAAAGCAAATCAGATTTGAACTACACTCTGCAACACCCTACCGAGTTCAATGCAGCTAGACTGAATGAAATAAGACACATCGCAGAGGACAAGATTGCTTCATTTAAAAGCCGTGAAGTCCCTCCATCCTCCGCTAAAACACGAATCTCTTCTAGTGAAGAAACGTGGGATCACAATACCAAATATTAAATTCAGCACTCCTATGGTCCGAGTCGTACAAGTGTCGATGTTCTTGGTGCTTTTTTTTTCCCTGTCGCGACAGTAGATACCACCACTCGATCTGACATCTGCCGCATTACGGGGTAAACTGGAGCGGATTTTCGCAGACAAAAGTATGTCCTAATAATCTAACGTCTCTTCTGGCATGGCCTGCAGTAGGGACGGACCTCCAAATTTGAGTCGCTTCTGTTTCGAGCAGCGTCCTGTGTTTGTAAACACGGATGCTTTGCTTCCAGATCCAAATGCTAAGGGAGAGATGCATATATTCTGCGGTTTGTCAACGGTAAAGATAATTACGGCATCCAGTCAGTACTTGACCGCATTACGCATGTATTGCAGTGCTAACAACCCTCATTTTGCCTAGACTTGTCTCCAGGTCTGTACAATCAAAGGGTGAACCCTCAACTTTAACTTCCGCCACCGGCACAAAGATTCTCCCCACGCCCACCCTACGCCGCTATTGACCAGACGGCCTAAGCTCTACTCTGGTTCCCTTCATCAGACTGTAGCATACGTCGGTTTTGGACTGCCCCACTGGTTGAACTGGGAAATCGCATCACTTGTGAAAAGTTCGCCAGCATTGACAAGAGCAGTATTTGCGGGGCACAGGTCTTCACAATCTTCACAATCTTCACATGCGGGAAGGTTTCGAAGGAACTCGTGAGTGTCCGACAACTCTCCAGTGTGGGAAACCATGTGTAAATTTTTGCTGAATCGTCCGACAGGAAGTGGAGGTTGGTTTTGCCCTCCATATCCGTAACCGTTGACCATCAAGATTATCAACTGCCTTGGGAACCCAACAATGGAAGACCATTCTAGAGCAAGGTAAACAAAAGATGAGAAGAAGAAATGAATTTCAACTCACTGGGGTCGACATAGTTCATGACTAGTATGCCGTTACCACGAGTAAAGTTGACAAGCTACTGCTTAGTATTCAAGATGAAATAGTTCAGAACTATAAAGAAAAAACAAGAGTTAATTAATAATTCCTCAAGTTCAACCTCGTTGCGCTGTACTCGGTCTTCAATAGATTGAACAGCTGCAAGTTCATAACAGGAAGAAATTATGCTGAGCGCTGAGTTTTAAACGTGTGATGCGTGTGATGCGTGCCCCTAGGGCCGATCGATGCCGAGGCCTATTCTAATGAGGCCATTTCGTCAACATTTTGTGCTCGTTTTTTCTTTTTCACCCATTCTATCCAGCTATGCCCATGATTTGTCATAAACACCTCCTTTGGCTACGTATATTTACATGACCGCACACAGTGTTGGGAGCTCAAGCACTCATCCTAGTACTCATCTGTCGGCAGCCACCGTCGTCTGGACCGCGCGGTCAATGCCCTTTCGCCCAAGAGCATGCTGCGAGCCTCTCGAGCTCCAGGCCCTCCTCCATCGCACTGAGTGCTAGTAGGCCTCACGAATGTACCATTATCAACGTGCAAGGAAAACGAGTACAAGATATGCGTGGCAAACATTTTTGATTCAATGATTGAGTTATAACGGTCACCAGTGCAAGTATTAATCAGCACAAGTACCTGTGCCTTGCCAAATGGATGTTGTATTTGTCTAGTGGGTGATTTCGGTAATTCATGAATATAAAAAAAGGTCTCTAGCAGGCCAAGTATTGAAAAACCAAAAGGATGACTTCGCTGGGCTGAATGCCGGAGATGTGAACAGAGACGATTATTTCAAACAACGAAGTGAAGTGGAAAACCTCAGAGAAAGCGGGATTCGATCAATGACATAGTACATACATTATCTAAAATAAAAAAGAGAACTAACTGGCGATTGTCGAAAAGGGGACGAAATAGCGAAGTGGAGGTGGAAATGGGGGGATACTAGCTAGAGAGTGATAGAAAAAAAAACTGAAAATCCACGCCAGACGCTTTAGCCGGGCGGTATCGAATCCTTGCTATCATCTCGACCATTCACACCAGTTAATGGTGAAGTAAGCAGTCCACCAGGGCTCCGTTTGCCAGTATTGAGGATTCCAGCGATTAAGGGAGATCCAGCCGTCCCTGGTCGACTGCGTTCCCCATACAAGTCAGAATTGCTACTTGGTGGACCTCCACCCCGTTCCCATGACATTATTTCGCGTGCATTCGAAGCAGAGGACGCGCTGTTATTACTAGAGAGAAAATCTAACCAATGGCTGTTCGAATTCTGTCCGCCGCTGTCTGTTGGAGGTTGTGGATTGGAAACTAACGGGGGAATGCTAAAGTGATGAGAAAATAGGAAAAATTGAGCATACCTGATTCGGGTAACGAGGTATGGGCGCCGGAAGAACCAGAATTTCCACTGGAATGTACTGGCCATTCCAAACTACCAAAACCAGTTTGCTGCGCCTGGGGGTGTTGTTGGTGTCTGCCTTGCTCGTCAGTGTCAAGGAAAGGAGGAAATAGACCACCACCACTGCTTCCGGCCGACGTGGAACTCGTCATGGCCGTACTACCAGTCCTTCCCATAATATTCGGGTAGACAGGCGCTGAATCGTATGCCGAGCTAGAGGCGCCTGCATGATGGGAGAGGCCATAACCTGGTCCAGCCCTTGATGAGTGTCCTGCACCTCCTGATTGTATAAATGATGGAGTGGTCTGGGGAGAGAAGAATGGCGTATATTGGGGGTTACCCTGGTGGTGAGAGGGGTGGTGGTAGCCTGATGTTTGCCGCGCAGCAGCAAAGGGGGTTGCAGAACTTTGCTGATAGTACGAGGCCGCGTTTGATGGATCATCCGAGGGTGAGCGAGATTGGGGATTGATTTCTATCCTACCGCGTTTGGCGGTATGCCGCAAGTTTGACAAGCGATCGCTGGATATAGGAAGTCCTGGCCCAGAATTCTGAGGACCAATACCCATTGATAAGGAGGGCGCTTGGGGTATCGCAAGGCTACGGTGGCCGTAATCCATCTTTGCGCCGTAGTGAACATTGGTGGCAGAAGGAAAACAATGGAAACATACCCCTCCGACGTGCATATCTGGCGGTGGTTTGAGCTTCCCATCACGGCCACGCTTATTGCGGGATGGAACCTCGTCGTCTTCATCTCCATCATCGTCATTGTCATCACCAATGTCGTCGAGTTTCGGATTGTTGTTCCCAGAGAAGTCAGCCGGACCCTTGTGGTCTTTCTCACCGTCGTGCTGATTGGGATCAGTCGACGTGGCCAATGTCAAAGACGCAGGAAACGCACTCTGATATGCCTCTGGACGATGTCGTTTATGTCCGCCGAACAGTATTGGTAAAGCTTTAGATGATGACCAGGCCGTTCCTCTTCAAATTGATAAAAATAGAAAAATTGAGCTACAGTCGGCGGGTGCAATGGCTCACCAAAGATGATTACAGCGACGTCCACCGAGCAAAGTACACCCAACTCATACGCCTTCTTGAACAACCCATTCTTGCGCTTCAGATGCGGGGACAGGACATGTGGCGGGGACGTTGACATAAGGATTATATATATCGAATGCCAAGACTGAGCACACAAAAATAGAGACAAAAACTGAATGAACGTGTAGACTGACCTTTAGGAACGTAACAGAGCGGTTTCGTTCATGCTAATAATAATTTCGGATTTGGAAATGCAAAGGGAGGAATATCGCGACAGGGTAAAATTGGGGATGTTGGAGAGAGGATTGAGGGCGTGAATAGGGAGTGAGAGAAGAGAAACGAGGACATACGGTTATGGGTTGAATTTCGATCTTTTTCCTGCCCATCGTAGTGGATGATGAATGAACAAGATGGGTGGCGAGAAATGAGAACAGAGTGCTCTTTGAACCCTCGTCCAGCTTTACAACAGTTTGTTTTCCTTCTGGCACCGAGTGCCGTCGCCGTGCGGAACCCTCCGAACAACTCCGCGCATCCCATTGGCTGCCCGGCCACATGCCGCACTCTGCCGTGCCAAGCTCCAACCTCCGATATAGCGCCGGTGATGTTGCTTCCATCATCTCTCCCTCCGCAGCACTGCCCCTCTGCCTGTCTAGCCCCTCTATCGGATCTTTGGCTTGCGATTGCAATACGTTCCCGTTGCGTTTTCTCGGGGCCTCAGGAAGAATGCCTGTGAATGCGATCCATGCGACACACCCATGTGCCACCAGCTCATGAATTTTACCGTGTTGTCATCATCTTCTGATGTGTGCCACATTGTCTGCCTATCTTAGCGCATGGGGAACGAGAGCACTCCTTGATAAGTGGTTATTGAACAAGCGCCTACTTCTCAGCTCGGATGTCCATCCCACCTGGTCGTCAAAATGAAATCCAGAGCTAGTGTTTTCCCAGAAAACTGTTGTATCACAAACACACCTTGTCCTTCGCATGCGTCATCGATGAAGCACCCGGATGACTATTCGTGAACGGGTTTTCTCAGCCGTTTCGTCTGCAGATCTTCTTTGCTTCTTATGGATTCCTCACTCCCTGTTTCACTCAGCACTACTAGTCTCTTGCATGCTTTTGTTCTGCCACGACATTACCTTCTGCTTCCGCCGATCATTTGCCAGGTTGGCCAGGCAACCGAGTATTTGTCCGAAACCTGATCAGCAGGACATCATTTCACCTTCACACTCTCCCTCATATCCCTCGATCGTTTCTCTAATTGATCCTCGTTAGAATGGGGTCCACTTCTTGGACAGTCCCGTCCCATAGTAGTCGATTACCTCATGATGTGACAAGGGCGTCCCGGAGTCGAACATAGAGGCATATTGGCCAGCATTCTCTTCAACCCTTATCCGGTGTCCCTGGCGAAAACCGTAAACTGAGAAGCTATTGTGTTGACCCTTTTGATGCATTACCTTCATGGAATTGCTGTTGAAACTGGATCTATCACCCCCTTCCGAATCCTGAGAGCCAGATCCTTGGATCTCGGGTATCGTCACCGGACCCCACGGGCTGTGGATCTCTTCCTAGAAAATGGAAGCGACCCAGAGTATAGTGAGGCTGTCTAGAGACTTGGCTAGACCTTTTTGTTCTAGTGACTCATTGTAGGAATGCTCAAGTCTTACCTCACGCCCACTGTTCGAGTCGTTGTGCGCAGACGCAGACATCTTGCAATGGCCATAATCGGATTCGGTGGTCGACAACCGCCGTCAAGTTCCCAGTTGGGAATATAACCGATCTCCTGGGTGCATCATATGGCCGGGTCCGAAATCATTTATGGGAAGAAACTCACAACACCCCATCTGACCTCCTCAACTCCACGTAACCAGCTCGGTAAGATTATAACACAATGGCGGTTCCCGCTGCTGACAGGATCATCGAGTTCGCCATTATTTTATTCAACTTGAACGCCGATCTTCAATTTTGACATGAAACCAAGATCGATCAATGATCATTTCGCGTGGCTGCTCGTCGACTGCCCAATCGTGATTCCCTTAGCGATCAATTTGTTTCCGACCAACGCGAGAACATACGAAGGGCCTTGCCTTACTGTCTACATCCGCTGCTCGAGGGTGGCTTGATAATTCCCGATTCCTACTACATTACGGGATCCATGTCATAATTATACTGACAGGTATGGCTCGGAGAAATGATCGATGCGCGCTTGTTATCCAAATATCAAACCGATGTAAGAGAAGTCGCAAAAATGATTTGTACTTGGTTGTCAAGAAATACCTAAAGAACCATGAGGTGAAACAATTTCCTAGAGAACATCCGTATAATCCCCTCAAGTGTTTCGGTAATTCGTCCAGAAACGGGTATCTAGTCAAATATTCAAGTTTGGGTGGTAGCTTCGTGTCAAAAATCTTAGATGTTTGTTTGTGTACATACACCTCGACCAATGCGAGAAGAGACAACGTCGATCCAATCTAATAAGCCGCTTATGGCCGATGATACATAAAAGAGGATCGAAACGTCATGCATTCACGAATCATGATCACAGTTCAGGATTCAATATTTAGCGCAGCTCAGCACTCATAGTAGTTTTCTGATGCGTTGCCGAGTCAGCCTAGTTGTCTCCCTTTAAGTCCGCGGTCACGACATTTATATTTTCAATCATGTGGACGGCTGAATTAGGTATGTATAGCCATTTGAGGTAGCCAAATACGCCAACCCTGGCGCGACGTGGATTATTCGGATTGTGTTGCCCTAATCTCCATACTTACTGTTCTACAGTGAATACGCCTTGCAATGAGAGTAGAATTTCGTCACTCCTTTGGTCACTCAACAACAGCTCCAGACTCTGACGTCATGAGTCCTGAATCAGACGGTTACTAAATAACGGCCCAACATCCCCACTCCTCTGCACCGAAGCACCATGTATGCGATTTCAACTGCACTCATTTTCTTCCTCTACGCAATTCCAGCTTCTGCGCAAATTACTCGTCACCGCGGGCCAAGCGCAATCTGGAGGATAATTTTTGGTGTTATCGTGGGTGCGTCACCAAAACCGCAAAGATGAAATTCAAATCAACTAATTCTGCTGTGCAGCTGTTTTTTTTGTCCTGATCCTCTGTTTTATCTTCGCGAGGTGTTGTCGGCGCCGTGGTGCTACAAATGCGAGAGTGAGGAAACCTCTTTTCGGTGGCCCACGGAATCTCAGACATCCGGCTCCTGTGAACAATACTGGTATCACCGGATATGAAGGGAACATAGCTGTACCGCCGCCTGCTTATTCCAAAAGTGGGGGCTACTACGCAACGAATCCACCTGTATAAGTGTGAGTGGGACCCACTAGTAGCGCACGTTTACCATTGACAAGCTAAGACGCTCGCAGAGTGGATTACTGTCAGCAAGAGCCAGTTGGGGCTACGTGAACTTGAGCACATTTGTACAGAACAAGACGAATTATATATCCTACTCAGTTGTGACAGGTTAATAAATACACATTATGATCGTCCAAGTCCATCACATCTGCTGGTCAGCCTCCTCTCGTCTGACACCCAGCACCCGCTCAATGCTTATGCTTCAAGCGCCACAATTGAATTATCCGCTCTATTCAGTTTGACCTTGCCATAAATCGTTAAGTATTGAAACAAGGGAGCGGCGTCAAATTATTTTAACGAGTAAAACATACAGATAGAAGAGTTGCCACAGAGCTCGGCAATTCCTTCCCCCAACGTTTGAGACTTCCACTTCGGTCCGCTGCAGGTCCTGCAATTACACTCCACTGGTTCTCAGCATAATTAAAGAGAATTGGCATTACCCGAGTGGCCCATGGCATGATTCGCCCTGTTAATGTTCAGAATATTCAATGTTACCGTCAGGAATTGGTTTCAGACCCCAGGTTCTCGTCGAACAGGCCCTGGGCCAGTGGCCCAGGCTGTAAATGATATCAGAAGATGGGGTTTCCTGTAGTAGGAATTGATAAAGTCAAATTTTAATTATTAGAGCATGCCAATCCAACGTCGGATATGTCATCGATTTTTGTCAAAACTTTTGGGATGGCTCCCGGATCCCGGCGGCAACCTACTTTCATAGTTGGATAAATTTAGAATATTATAACTTGCACCTGAATGAATTATTTCGCCGTGTTCTAATTGGTTATTGGGTACCAAGATAAAGCATATCATTCGCGATTTTCCTGCAGGAAAATGTGAAATGGCGGATCAAGGGTCTCGATATGTTCCCGGAGATAAATACATGCACCTAGACTCAAATGGAATGGCCAACCCCATCTAGGTGAACAATTCACCCCTCCCGTCAAACAAGTTGTGCAAAAAATGTAAAACATCATGGAGTGAAAAGACGGAAGAGTATTAATGCCCTTGCAGCATGGACAACTTTAAGTATGTTGCCACCAACACGATCGTCACACCACAACAATTACATGAAACTACACGCCAATTTGTCTCTTTTCTCATTCAGCGCTCATATTGCCGAATAAATTGGTTTGTCATAAGGAGGCAAATCGACACAGCGTATAATATGATATGTCATGAAAGATATGTTTGAAATATTCGAAAACGGATATGAATGCGGAAAACATTAATAAAAATACAATGGCCGCCAAGAAAATGTCAAGAAAACTATATGGTAGGGTTTTTGTTTTTTTATATAAAAAAAACGGAAATGAGTTGTGTGATGCGGTCAGTGAGTGCGAGTGTCCATGTGGATGATGAAATGGGGGTGGAACATGAGGTCGTACAAATAAAGATGTGGCAAGTAGAAAGGTACGGTAATTGTCCAAGAATGTCAGAAAAGTCATGAAGGTCGAATCGGGTGATCTAATAGTTTCGAGATATATAGTGGGAACCCGGGAACTAAAATAAAAGAAAGCTGGATGAGAGTGAAACGCGCCACAATTGTGCAACTCGTCCAAAACGAACACGCATTTCGTGACAGGAGTCAGGACCATCAGAGTCAAGAAAGCGAATGGAATTGAGGATTTCAATCAACCAATCTGATGATATCGCCTTCAAAGATAACTTTGCCTTTTTCCTTCATCGCCGCCACCGCACGGGCCACCTCGGAAGTGTCGAAATCCTCATGCTTGTCTGGCGGCACAGCCGCATTGAGGTATGCCAACAACGCGGAAATTGACATATCGTCTGTCGATTCATACGTTGATGCGAAAAGATATTCAACAGAAGAGAATATGAATTGTTTCCTGAAGATTAATTTGTTTGGTCAACGGACTGGAACAAGGGAAACAAACTCACCTCCCGGCTGGAGAATCGAGATCTGCTAATCCAACCGGCCAGGGTCGCCGAGTCAGAATGCGAGCGAAATTTACGGTTCTAGATGAACTGGTCCCGTTTCCAGGAGGGGTAGTAGGCCCATTGGCACACTTGTCTTTGTCGTAGGGAGAATCTGCTTCGTGATCTCCATCCGCATCCATGTCGGCGTCACCGTCGGCATCTGCGTCCATGTCTTCGTCCACAGAAAGGCGACGTCCATTGGTTGCCCGTGAAATGTGGGAATTACCTCCGTTACGCGGGCGACTGTGATGATGGTGTCTGTAGGTTGGAGAAGATATGGCATGGGACATGCTCCCTCCGGGATATCTGTGATGCGTCTGTGGCAGGCCGTAGACTGCGGGCGTACTACGAGACTTTTGATGTCGATACGGCTGGGCCTGGTAGAATGCTGGATGGTGTCCATGTCCAGGGTACTGATGCGGGCCGTACATATGTCTGGAGGGTGTCTGGGAATGGATCTGGCGCTGGTCAGCTCTAGACTTGGTTCCTTTCCTGCGCAGACCATGTTCAGATTCGACATTGGATTCAACGCCTTCTTCAGATTCGATATCTTCTGAATCGCGAATCGCGACAGATTGCCTAGAAGCGGGGGGGAGGTCACCGTCAGAGGGGAGGTCGTCATCCTCGTGGGCAACGGGAGACGGAAGTGCTTGCTTCCTCCCTCTCATCTCCGCGATCTCTACGGCCTTCTGGGTACGGCGGAAGCTTCGATGTCGAATTGAAATTAGTTTGAATCAAAGATACCGGAATCAATACAACTTACTGCCTGGCCTCGCATTTTTGCCGATGTTGCATCCAGGGATAAGCGCAATATGAACTATCTTGACGGAGTTGAACCCATTTTGAGCACAATTTACAGAATACTCTGTTTGGTTCGACCACAAGAATATAGGGGTCCTCCCTAAGATTGGCAGCTCGCTGCTCGGCATTGCGCCTTCTAGATTCTTGGGCCGGACCGTAATTCGACGGCGTGAGGGCATGGAAAGGAGGTGGAGAACCTGGTTGGGCGCTGCAAGGCGGGAAACGGTGCTGTGGAACGTCAACATGAGGGGAAGCACTGCTCGAGCTCTGTGCAATAGAAGCAGCAACGCGTTTGGGGGACTCGAGATCTTGATTTACCAAAGCTCTGGGACCGTCATCATGGGTTCCTCGACTGGAAAGGGTAAATTAGTTTGTGTCGGAATAATAATGAATTACGGTAACGCACGTAGTTGAAGAGGAGGATGCGGCAGCACTTTTTTGACAAGTGGCACGATGTTGGAGCCATTTTTGCACTGCCTGAAGGTGATCATCAGGCGGAAGGCTAATCCATTTGTCACAGATATTGCAAAGAAGCCGCTCTGGATCGTATTTGCGGACGTCAGGGTCCTTGGAAAACAGGGTATTTCTCTCTTCGAGTGCATACACATTTTTGTTATTGCTGAGAAGGCGTGGGTTCAGATAAGGTTGGGGGGTTGAGAAAGAAAAGCTTACATTTTCTTGGCGAGACAGCTCTTGCGATGGGCATCCCAAGGAATGGAACAATAAGTAGAGTTTGGCCGGAGCCGAATCCACTTGTCGCACGAGGCACAAAGGACACGGTAAGCTTCGAATTGGCCGACATAAGGGTCAGAACGGAGGTATTCGATACGCTCCTCCTCTGTGCGTTTTGCACGACGACGCTTCGTAGGGGGATGGGCAAGAGCGTCGGACGGAATTTCTGGGGCGAAGATGACGGGGGCATTAGTGTTTGGGGTGCTGGTCACCTGTCAGTCAGTCTAGGGATGTGAGAACGACAACGTGACCGACCAAGCAAGGCGATGGGCATCCCATAGTTTTGTGGTGAAAGCGTTCGCGTCGTCGCGGAAAGAGACCTCTGTGGCGCATGTCTGGCAGGTGATGAAGCCGGCACCATACTCGTCGGTAGCGGTGGGGGGGACTTGGTCAGTGGTGTCGGGGCAGTCTTTTCGCTTACGGGAAGAGAGGAGAGGAGAGGGGGACGGGGATGGCATGGGGGAAGGGAGGAACGGAAAACAAACGGACCAGGCTTTTAGCTGATTGCATCGTTATGAACAGGCGAATGAACGAGAGTCGATCCTCGAGAACATTTATTAATATTGAAACTCCGAATATTTCCGTGGTCACAAACCGAAAAACAAAACATTCGACTGCCGCTCTGCTCCCTCTGTCGTCGGATCACGCGTCTATCTGGTTCTGTGACACCCGTAACACCTCTCCTCCGAGGAGATTGCAGTCCTGTCTGTCCCATGTCTCTGTACGCATCACGATCCGCATAGGCAATCCCCTCTCCGAATTCCATTTTCACAGATGCACTAACCTGCCTAGCCCCGCTCGGAGGTTCACACTCCTGCTTTTCCGACTAATGGCGCAGAAGCAATTACGCAATCACAGCAGCTCTCTAGCTCGCTCCCATGTACTCTTTCATTCGACAAATGAAGTGTTCTAAAACCCTATCTAGGTTTCGCGTTAGAGAAAGAAGCTTTTGATACACACGAAATGGACTTAACCAGGCATAAAACGTTGGTCCTCAATACGGATGTCCTTTCGCCTGATTGGAAACACCGGATATCATAGCCTGTTAGCGAAATCCTCATGTTCACCGATGGAGATTAATGAACGCATTTATCAAGTTCTGATCAAAAGACACTGCGACTCTTTGTCATAGAATATCAGGCATCAGCTCCGCGGGCGAACACTGGACATCCAAGAGGAATGAACTGAAATTGGTATCGATTGTTTCGACCCCGCAACTTGTCATTCTAGCTTCAGGCATAAACTACTCGTAACATTCCTCAGTTGATTTCCCGAATTCCCGGACCATTGTTGTATTTATACTTTCTATTTCTAAATAGAGTAGTTCAACTCTTTGAATCCGAATTTGGCAGACAGCGTTGATAAGATTTGCCAGGATTGGCGCCTGGACCTGCCATCCACTCATATGCTAACAGTCTGAATTCCCCGCGGTTGGAAAGAGGACAACCACCGCTTTGATCATGACAGACGCCACTAAGTCTATCGTCGAGAAAACGTTGAATGAATGGAAGAAAAGGGCAGCCTGCTGCCTTCCCATCAATCGTTAATTGGACGCGTCTGAGGTCTTTGCGTTTAGAACGAAAGAAAAGGTTTGGGTAATAAATTAAAGTCTAAACAAATAATCCCAAAGGATTGCGATGAAGGAAATCAGGTAGGAGGAAAAAAAATAGAAATTCGGCCATGGAAACTCAAACTCGTCCGAAGCCGCCTTGTTCTAAAAAATTACTCATGTGCCCTACGATCTCATCAAGGGCAGCGAGCCATTCGGTGAGCTTGGCGTCGAATTTATCTGAATCGGCTCCTTCTGAAAGCCGAGTGTAGAATTCGCAACGGTTTGGAGCGGAGCGGATGACCAACTGAGGGCACAGATATGGTGGTCGCGAGCCAGGATCGCGTTTGTCCGTGGAGATGAACGAAGGAGGGCGGGAAGTCAAGGTGGAAGGGCGCGGTTCCGATGAAATGAAATAGACATACACCGAGGATTGAAGTCAGAATCAGAACATAATCATACATGAAATCGCTCACGTAGGCAAGAGTTTTGATAACCCAAGAATGATAGGGACGTAGAACCTGATCGTACGACATTTGAAAACAGGTATATAATTGAGTTTTTGGATCTTTTTGCATGTATTGCAACGCTTTGCATGTCAACGATAGCCCTCTGATAACGGTAATGAATAGAAGCCTCACATTGGAATGAAACACAAATACCGAATGAGATTGACAAGGCAAAATGTTGCGCGATACCGCCTTTCTGACCTCTCCGACTCTACCAAGCTTTCCAGGGTATTTGCGGTACTCCCAACAGATTCATACCGAGCACGAACACCCCGGATGATAGTTGCCATGGTGTGATGAAAGGTGCAAAAATACGTACAGCTATGTTCCCTCTTAGTTCTGCTTTCACAAAGCCAGAACCAAGGAGATCTGTGAGTACGGTCTACGCATCGATCTTGGCGTTACAAATAGGATTTTCCTACCAAACATCCATCGGAAGCTTCGAGAAACGAAGACGTTTCGATTCCCTGATCAGTGAGAGGAACGTCTGCATACGACTAGGAATCGTGCATGTCTTGAAAAGAAATGTATACCTTGATGGTTTCGAAATAAGGTGTCATGATGAGGGACGACGGAGGGGGATTGAGAAAAACTTCCTCAGCTTCATTGGCATGGCTACCTCATTGCTATAATGCTGTGCGGGGTACAGTGTCGAGTAAAGCTAGAACTCGAATTTGCGTTTATTTTAGTATGATCAATTATGTAAGTAATTAACGGGCCGATGCCATTGCCAAGCATTCAATCCAAGTGGCGATGGCATGCGGTAATATCATTGGAGATTGTGACTCTTCCTTCAACCTCAACGCCCCGTTCTCGTTGCCCGCCACTGCATGGACCAGCAAATATTTCGCAGGAACACACCGTTTTCCGAGCTTCTCCTTGCCGTTTTTAATGTAGGTCTTGTTTGATTCCTCGCACTGTGGAGCTAGTTATCATCATCACATTTCAGTCCATTCTTGAGGTGTTCGTCTTATGTCTGTCGGGTTATCTTCTGGCTCGACGTGGAATTTTTGACAAGAAAACCCAAAAGGTGTGCTCAGTCTGGCGTAATTCTAATATTATAGTGATCCTTTCTGCGGTAGCAATTGAACCGATTAAATGTGACTCTCTTCACCCCAGCCTTGCTGTTTTCGAAGGTAGCCTACTTCTTGACACCAGGCACGTCACGTCCTCCTCTTATCCTACCAAATACTTGATTAACGTACCACAGAAAAGCTCAAAGAACTATGGATTATTCCGATTTGGTTCATCATTGTAACAATAATCTCGATGGCAGTCGGACATGGTCTTGGCACATTATTTCACCTTCGGAAATCCCAAAAGTCAGTGCTCGTCTTTCCATCTGAACCCATTTTAACCCTTTTGTAGGAGTTTCGTCATGGCGGCCGCCATGTTCATGAATTCAAACTCTCTGCCAATCGCTCTCATGCAGAGCCTCGTGGTCTCCGTCCCAGACTTGGCATGGGGATCCACCGACAACAAAGACGCGATGCTGGGTCGTGCACTGACATATCTTACAGTGTATAGCACTTTGGGCATGGTGGTACGTGAAAACCAACACATCCTGCAATGACTTTGTTGGCTCATATAAATTTTAAGGTACGGTATAGTTACGGCGTCAACCTCTTATCTAGAGCCGACACAATGATAGTCTTACCTTCCATGTCGGACGCTGATGAAGACATAGTCACCGAACCTACACCATTGTCGAAGTCAAAGCAACGTAACCTTATTGACCTCTCTGAATCCCCCGATCCGACTTCCGATGTTTCCCAATTTGCCACTCATTCTCGATCGACGTCACACACAAACCAGACCACGATCTTTGCAGAGCCCACTTCTTCGAGCCTACACCCTCTGAAGCACAGCACTGCGTTCTACACATTTCCCAATACCCCAAATGACAGCAACCTCACCCTCGCCAGACCCGATTCCAGGCAAGTCGTTTACAGCGGTGAATCCGACGATGATTCCGAAACAAGCAGTCTATTGCGGCACACTTTACCAGGACCTTGCACGGAGGGACAACTTCAGCCGTCTCCCGTCATCCAAGGTTTGCGCCATATCAAACACCGGATAATAAGAATCTGGATTGCAATCAGAACTTTCATGACTGCACCACTCTGGGCCGCGCTTTTGTCACTCATAGTTGCCGTCACTGAACCTCTCAAACACGCTCTCGAATACCATATGCAACCCCTCAATCGGGCAATCAACACTGCCGGCAAATGCGCAATTCCCCTTACACTAGTTGTTCTTGGTGCTTACTTTCACGAGCCATCACCAGAAGGAGACAACGGCAAACGGGTGGTTCACAAGCATGACCAATATGAATCAAGTTGGCGGCGTATTTTCTGCCTTTTCCGAACACCTAGAGATTCCTCTCAGCCGAAGAACCTACCCCGCCCTGGAGAGACCAAGACTGTTGTGTTAGCAATACTCGCGCGAATGATCCTTACACCCCTTCTGCTCGTCCCTTTCCTGATGTTTGCTTCAAAGTATGACTGGCATGCCGTTTTTGAGGAGTGAGTTGTGATTTGGTGTACCTTTTCTCGCGTCTGACCCGATCTAACAGTCCAGTCTTCGTGACTGTCAACACCATTCTCTTATGCTCACCTCCGGCCCTCACTCTTGCTCAAATCACCGCCGCCGTATCTGGGGACGCATTGGAAAGATTGATCAGTCGAACCATTTTCTGGAGCTATTGCGCTGTTACACCGCCCGTAACTATAGGTTGTGTGCTACTGGGCCTTTGGCTCGCCAAAATTTAGTGGTACCATTTACACAAAATGTCAATACGAAACTTGCTTATGATATATAGCAATACTGGTCTTTGTATCATCCTTTTCTCTACCCTCTAGACCCGCCCACTTTCGGACTTTGCCGACTTTTAGAAAAGACTTCTTGGGTTTTGCAACCATTATTTTTCCTCTTCCAATTTTTTTTGGGCTGCTTACCAACTCAACCGACATGTATTGTAGGCATTTTGTTCAATTGGTTGTAATATAAGACGCTTCTTGCTATCATTAGAGTCGGATCGAAAGTGGCCCAGTGTGACTTTTCAAAAGTCCCAGTCTACTTACGAAGAGTTGGTTTCGTCTATATTCGAGACGATCATACATAATTGACTGATCACATTTGTCTGTCCGTAGGCTGGGCGTTTCGGACACCAGTTAGACTCAGGAAGAAACCCAGACCCCCACCGACTCTCAGGGTCTCGGAACCTTTAAATTGCGCATATGTTGAATGATGAGGGCAGCGGGATATCTTTCAGAAAGACCCGACAAGGTAATGATTTAGAGGTTTTCCTGTTGCCTGGAGTCTGGTACTTACCAGTCTGATGGATATTCAAATTCACTGCCAGACGTATTCTTGGATAAGTTTGCTTACTCGTGAGGGCCGCTCAGTCCAATAGTACCCAGGCCGCGACTGCAGCTCCAAGCACGGAAGAAGACAAGAAGTGGAGAGCAACGGATTAGAAGAATACGCGAGAACGCATGTCGGGACGTGTTTGCGTTGGCAATTCCAACAAGTAAAGATGTCAGAAACCCTCATCCTGCATCTGGCGTGAGGAGACGCAACGTATCATCACTCTTATCCAAAGTCACTGTCCGCTTTCCGTATTCTTACCCAACTCCAAAAAATCAGTCGATATTGTGTTGGCATACACGCCGTCGAAACCCTGACTTCTCGACTATGGTGCCCGTTGTGTTTTACTTAGCGCGCTCAGCTGCGGGACACCATATATGCTACGTGGAAGCATTGGTCCAGGGGGCAGACTATGTTAGCAGGTAATCAGCTTCTGAAATTGTAGATGTAAATATCCATACTATAGAGTACGTCCACATGACGAACCAAATCGTTTCCAACATCTAACGCCGAGCCTTAAGGCGGCCATCCTTGTCCAGGCCTGTCACCCGTGTTCGATGTTGGAATCTTATGACAGATAGATACGCACCAAGAGTTTGATTGCCTATTGTCCACAGAACCCGTGCCATCGAATACAGGTTACTTGTGGGCAACCAATCTAAATACTTAGCGACTTCTCGAGCGAAGGTGTTCTTGCCAGAGTGCAAGGTATAACTGGCGAAAGAGAGCGGTAGTATACCAACGAACTCAAAGTCGACCGTGCACATATTGTTGTTCGTATCGAAGAAGAAATTGCTCTCGTGCATGTCGGACTGGGTAAAGACAAGCCGCTCATCGCTGAAATCTATCTCTTTTGGCCGGTGGATTGGCTGAATCCGTTCAAGGGCCTCGAATCAGAGTTAGAGCTGGCGAGAAAGTACAATATCATGGACATACCCTGTTCATATACCTTTGGAGAGCCTTCACACTCGAGAAAGGCAGAGATGCTCTATGGCCCCTGAATATCTCATGGCGGACCCATCCACCTCCCATAAGACCGATTGAGACATCGGAGCCCAAGAAGCCACTGGAGGGCCACGGCAACCTTTTCGGGGGCATTCCGGACTGGGGTAGCTTTGGCGTCAATATATTCCATAACAAGGTATGCCATCTTGTGTTCGGGAGAGAAGTGATGGTAAACATCGGGAACACGAGGGGCGTTCGCGTCACCTAGTGCTTTTTCGTAGATGTACTGCTGCGTCTTGTATTGGGGATATAGAGAACGATGGCAATCGTATTTGATGAAGTACCCCCTCAGGACTACGCATCTTCTGAAATCGGGTTTCGAGTCCTCATTTCTGTCGTGTTCTTCACAGAGTTTGGTGATCTCTTGCCGCAGAGCGAGTGTGACAGACGGTATAGTAAGGATAGACTGGAAGTATTCCTCGAGGTCTTTGGGGTGGGCATCTTTTCCTTTCCTCCAGGATAGGAACCCCCAAACTCGTGATTTCACCGATCTTGAGAGGCCTTACGAAAGGCATCTCACCGATTGAACCAGGTGTCAACATAGACGCCTCTTGTTCGAGAATCTGTTGCCTTTTAACACCGTCCGGGTCAGCCCTCCAACCCGGAAATGAATAGAGGTAGGCACCTGTGTGAGAGTGGGAGAGACGAACAGCAGTCCACGCGATCTACCCATCAAAAATATAAACCACGCCCTATGTTCCGCCCATGGCTGTAATAACAGTATCTTGAAGCATTTTGTATTGTGGGTCCCTGACACAGGTCAATTTTGTCCACTTTTCACAGCTCAATGAACCGCCAGCGAGGCAGCTAATTTGAATGCTTGAAAACAGTTAATTTGCAGGCAGCTTGGAGACTTGCTTCGGCAGCGCACAGTGATGCAAATATCCAATCCTCGGATCAAGCTCCAACTTCATCCACAAGCTCAATATCACCAACCCCGTATCCTGCCCGCCCACCCACATGCTCCACATTCAAGTAACACACTGCCGTGGCCCGTCACGACACAGCATTCATGGTACGCACGGCATGCACGGTAAAATCTGGTGGCCCACTCGAACGAGTCTCACTGACCTCCCGATTGTCTGAACCCACACTCAAGAAAACACCCCCACACCGGCACTTCGTGACGATTCACACCCAGAAAAACACCGGGCAGATGAGAACCAAGCTCACATACTTCTCCGCGAGACCCTTCTTGTCAGTGACCACAACGAAGTGCCAGTTATAAAGCTGTGCGGAAGCTGCACCAATTGCCTTCCAGGCTTTCTTTAATCCGGCGTCTGGCCTCCTGTGGGTGTCAGCGATTGTCGCCTGTAATAAATAGATATTTTCGCCATTAACGAGGATACCGCCAATCCCAGGGAAATTTACGACAGAGGGAAACCAGTAGAACGCTGGCAATCTGTTGCGCACGGCATCGCAGAGTGCGGATGCGGTTCCAACGAGTCCAGGGGGGGCAGCTGCTATGATAAACTCGTTGTCGCCGTTGAAGATCGTGTAGCATTTGCCATCCGTGAGCATCTGCATATGCGTGTTTCTCTCGTGCTGCCAGCCAGCGGCAGTCCTTGTAAGGGCATGCGTACTTAGTGCCTCGAAGAGCTTCATTCTGTCATCTGCGGAGAGACTTCGGCATTTGCTATCGAAGATCTCCGACAGATGCATGGTCGGGATGGCGAGCATTGAGTCGCCATAATCGAGGTCATCCTTCCGACGGATGGGATAAATGAATAACAGGGTAGAACCTTGACCACTCGGTAGGTGTCCAAGGTCGCGTGCCTTCGATGGTTCGTCGTATATATCGATGGCTGCCTCGACCGCGTATTTTCTTCTTCATGTGGGTATTTGAGGAGGCTCAAAACTGTGCGAGTGGAGGGGCCCGACTTGTTCACAAGGGAGACAGCTTGACGGGGTCCTGTTGATACGCTATACTATGTGGAACGAGGTCAGAAATGAGCTGCACGAGGTTACTTTGATTGATAAGGCACGTACGCGATGGCCGCCACTTCTACTGTTCGTGGTAAAGCCGTGATAACAGTGTTTGCCACTATCTGGCTGCGCCATTTCTTATAACGGTCAGGCCTCGGTGACGTGATTAGAAATGGGCGCAATCCTTGTCGCCCAAACACGGTGCAGGGGTACATCACACTTGCGTTCCCATCGCTGAGACACCAGCATCCGGGCGGAAGCATTTCATGTGATCTATCGAACCGCCATTGATCGGGCACATGTACGCGCCGCTGGGAATGAAGGTGAAATACTCATCGGATGAAAACTGGACCGCTGTGGGAAGTTTTCGATCAAGGCGGTAGATAAGCAGGTGAAGTAAAAATACTGTCTTGCCTGGGTGATAAATGCAAAATTGTGAGAAGTGTAATTTGAAAGGACAGAAGCTTCACGAACCACTACCCGGATGACCTGTAACTATAAAGGAACGATCACTGTTTTCCAACAACTGGCGGAGAAACTTGTACTCCTCAAGGATGAAGATATATGACGTGCTGACGCCTAGGATGCCGAAAACAAGCTGAAGCGAATCGACGTTGGTCAGGCAGGTGAAGGTTGCTAGCTCGGGAATAGGATCCTCCTCAGTGTCTTCACTTTCGGCATTATTGTATTATCAATCTCCATGCCTTCACCGTCGCCGTCGGTCTTGTCCGGAAGAATGTCCTTTCGGCGGACAGTGAAGGATGTCTGAGGCCACGCCTTCCCCCACTCGATGTGATATATATCCTAACCAATCGTTACGGAACACTGGGTCGAGAAGATGGAACACACCTTGAGTAACTTTTTAAGGTCAGGCATGGAAAAAGTCCAGGTTATGATATCGTGCATACATTTTTGATTTACCGTTTTGTGACTCAGTGTGACAATGGCAAGCGGAGACAAGTTTTAGTGATACTGAATTCACTGAGTACACAGGTACTTTCCAGGTTACGCGGTTACGCTCGCAATCTTCGGCTAAAGGGGTGGGAGGCCCGGACAAATACATCAAAAGAAGGTGGCAGGGCGAGCTTGGCACTTGGTCACTGTTTTTGGGGCCTGGAGGCCCCAGGGCTTGGTAGGTTGATCTGAATAATGTCAGAGAACATGACTGGGGCAAAGAACGACATCTTTTGTGGCCGAATTTGACATGACCTGCTTCAAGTTGGATGCAGTTGCATGATCATGATGCATCAAGTCTTATATCTCTCCATGTTTATGTACTTAACTACTACTTTAGCTTACTTATAACTGTTCTCACAATAGATCAGTATTGTAGACTAACAAGTTGTTACCACCACCAACTGAGACTTACTTATAACTATTCTCACAATAGAAACGGTGACCCTGAGGCAGTGAGGCTTGCAAGCTCGCCCTGCCAAAAAGTACCACCTTCAAGTTGTTTTGATATATTTGTCCGGGCCTTTAGCCGAAGATTGCTCGCAATTAAACACTGCAGCTGAAGGCTAATGACGCGCCAAATTTTCCTTTATTATTACATCGCAATATAGTTGACATCAAAGATGAGGACCGAAAAGAAACATGCGATCACCAGTGACCCAAGTCTACAAGCGAGCGGTCAAAGCCGATCTCACACCATGTTTTGTCAACTGGGGTTGCACCGTCACCGTCTCCGAGTCGGACAAAACCTACACGTTCGTAAACCAATCCAGCAGTGTTGTTGATACCGATGACTTTCTCCTTGAAACAGTCGTACAGTAAGCTTCGTCATTCGTTAGAAACCTGAAAATATTGAAAAATACCACGCACTATTCGCACACAGCACCAAGCAGTCGTTCCAGACACCCTCCACCACGATGGGCCGGATCGGTGAAAGCTTTAGTAATTGTAGCCACTTTCTCACTATTGCGTGTAAATGCGACAAGCGAGGTAACCGTGCGATCTGGTCCCGAAGTCAGAACCCAGATTAATTTGTTCACGATGAGCTCTCGGGCTTCTTGCATTGCTGCTTCTTCGGTCAGAGTGAACGGGGGCTACCAAAACGGTGAGTTTAAGACGGAACATATCAGAAGACAAATGAAGCACCGATGTAGACGCAAAACCGTGACAAAGTCAAGCAACACCTTCATGATCTCCAAGTTCCGCAGGGCAAATTTGGGCCATTGGAAGGGAGGGGAGCTCCCTCTTTTGGAGTTCCCTCTTTTTGAGCTGCAGGGTCGCGCGAGTAAGATACATGATCCTACCACGGTAGTATGGGTTGGAAATGATAGGGATATTGGTCTGATGCGCCCAGATAATCGCAAACGTGCGGGAAAGAATATCGCGTCCGAAAACGGAGTAGATGCGGCGGGTTGGTACATATGCTTGCAGTTGACACGCCGCAGAAACCAATGAGGGATATAGGTAAGGATCGTCCTTCATCTCCATGTAGGGAATTGGTGTGAAAATGAACAGAGGATGATTTCCGGTAATGCCGTCTGTACACGCGAAGATCACCTTCACTGAACAGGCTGGTGTTCGCACGAAGGAGATGATCCAAAAGTGGTCATGGGGAATTGCACCTTGTGCTTCCTTCCTCCAGCAGTTGTTGAGAATCGGAGAATGACATTGGCATCGACTTCGTGTTGGCTGAGTGCTGTCCATCCAAACGATGGGAAATCGCTTGGTTTGCAGCAAAGCATAAGTTCCAGAGCGGGTCTAGGTTGTGACATCGTAGTACCAGGGGGCTATTACTTGAGCTAGATCGATGCTATCTGCAAGAAGTGAAAAAAAAAAGAATTACTCGGGGTTGACATTATTTTCGAACCGCTATGTGCGTGATCTACCTATCTCCCGGCGCATTCAGGGTTGCCCTTCTTTAACACCCTTCCCAACGATGAGATGAAGGAATATGATTCGTTATTTGGAAAGGTTTTGCAACAGGCATTGAGGACGATTCGACCAAAGACGACGCCGGAGTCTGTCCAATTGCCACCCAAATCTTCCACAGGCGCATGGAATTGCAAGTACCAATGCATTTGACACGGGCATTGACGAAGAAAATCTCAAGACGGGGCGGCTTGGATATCAGAAGGTTCATCGAGGGTCAACCATACGTGTGTGGTCTGGTCCTTGCCTTCAAGTGATATCTGTGCACCAAAGTGGGCGCGGAATTCGACGTCCCGACCTGACCATATTTGTTTCCATTACCGTGGCTGATAACGGCGGGTCAAGAAGCTAGGCAAGTCTATGTAGAGGGAAGGGGGGCTCACCCTAGCTCCCAATACCTGGTCGCACAACCCATCCATCCATCAACAATCTTTCGCCCACGTCAACATGATGGAGGGTTCAGCAACGCTTGCAAATGGAGACGCGTCTCGAAAACCGAAGGAGGGCTATGAAGATATGAATCTCACGATTTCGGGCATTCTATACTATGGTGACCGACATCGAGGAGGACGCGGACTTTGAGTTGGAGGAGTTGAAGAACCAGCAGTGAGTTGACCTTCTTTTGATTTTTCTCTTTACAGAAGTTGACATGAACGGGAACGATTTTTTTGAGGGAGTAACGAAGATTTCGGCCGTGCGCTTTGTACTCGTAAAACGTGAGCTGTCTGTCACGTCTCCCTCGCCGATCTCGGTCTTTTGTGATGCCTTCCTGGTAGCAGCCCATGGCAACGAGAATGCTTGAGTTCACATTCGCTCGACTGTCGCCGATGATGGAAACTTTCTTCCAGCCGTCCTTAACCGTTTGTAAAAATGGCTGAAGACACCATGCGTAGACCACGTGGAGAATTCTTCGTCCTCGTTGAACAAGTTCATGATAAGAAAGATGGACCCGTCGGAGGGGCGACTGGTGACATGTGCGAAATCGCGCTTGATGCGGATTCCACCAAAGTCGAGCAGTTCCTATGAACAGTATAAACACTTGGTCCGCTATCTTGGCCGTGGTCATTGCCACCACCAAGACTGCCACCGCCACCAGAAGGATTGATCCAAGGGATAGGTGAACGGATAACTCGATCTCTGCTCCGTGGCCAGTGAGCACGCACTCGCCCTTCATGGGTAATAAATGCGCCGTGAAATGGCAAACGATCACTGCCTGCGCGGAGGTTTATCGCTCGGCCATGACATACTTCCAGGACCGGAGTTCGAGAATGGTTTATAAAAACGAAGCGAGTTTGCTGCAGTAGGGCGGGTAAGAGATAAGTAAAGACCAGTCTATAATAATAGTAAAACTGATCAAAGAGAATGGGCCTCCCTCGCGCGCCGTCATGCGACGACTCTTCGAAACCTGCCAATTCATCATACATATGTCATGACGAAATATCCTGAACTCGCATGGGAAAGCACAACACGAGTGCGACTCCTTCACGCACAGGTCAGCGTAAGGCTCCACGAAAATGGAAAAGTAAAAGAAGGCGAACCTATCAACCAGGTAAATAACTCTTTTTTAAAAAAGAAAATCCACTTTACAAACAAACTTTTGTTTTCGGAAATAGCAACATTTGCTCACGGCGCTCGCTTCCTTCTCCGTTTTTCCCGTGTGGTCTCTCCATACTCTGGGCATCCCGTTTTACATGGTCGAAGCGTATATTGCGCACTGGAAAGAGATCGGGTTCTGGCATCCGCCCGGCCCTCCCAGATCAGTTCGCCCGATCCACCATCGTTCATGGACCCAGACATCCTCCAGCCCACCATTCTCCGAGCTCGCCTTCCAACATCAGCTCCACAAACCCTCAGGCGCCCACTTCGAGCTCTCCTGCTTGCTCATAGGCCAACCACGCACACAGTATGCACATCCTTGCTCGAAAAACTCGACGTCGTCACATGGAAATGGCTCAGGCGATTATTCGACTCCACTGCACGCTTCTTCTAAGATGGGTGACAGGACACGCCACCGCCAATTGTCGAGTGGAACGTCGGGGGTCAACAAGAAGGAAGCATGTCACGCACAGCATTCGACCTGAATGCCTTCCGCAGCGGGAAACCAAGACGCAATGGGGTTACACGAACTCGAGAAATGTCGAGGTCCATCATCACCAGAAACAAGAACGACGACGACGATAATACAACCACCACAGAAAAAGGACAGAACAAAAGAGGATGTGCTCGTCATGAAACGAAAGAAGTTGCCGAGTATGTCAAGAAATTGATCTTAGAACTCTTCCTTTTGATCTCCGCCGTTCTCAACATCCTCATCTTCAGTGTTAAGCAATTATTCTGATTATTATTTTAAAGACGAAAATGCATGGAGTTCGCTCACGTCAATTAATTCTTGAAGCTACATCATCTTCTACCCCTCCTCGTCGGGCAAGTCTGAAAGCGGGCATCATCAAAACCCTCATGCTGGTCATGAAGCACGCAGTGTTCTGTAACACTACTTGTTTTCGGGTCCGCTAAGAACCTGGCCAGGGGTTAGGAGCCCCCAATGTCGATCGATCTCAGGGTCTCTCTACGGTAAACAAGGATAGGGGACCCGGGAGATGAGGTACAGAGTTGTTAATGTATACCCCTTCCGCAGGATCATTGATAGGAGTATACTCCGTTCAGTTGGAATCTGGCACATGGTGATGTGGCATCAAATTGAAGGATCAAACCAAAATCATAAATGATAATCCACCATAAACGCTCCTGGTTCCCCTGTTCGCCATCTCCAGATTGTAAAACTTCCGTATGCAAACCCTCATGACTTCTAATGCTGGCCTTGCGACTCAGAACAACAACAAGTTTACCGTCGATGCTGTCCTTCATTTGTCGCCAGTCTGCTTCTAAGTTACTCTGAAGTCTTCAAAAGTTCAACTTTCAGCTCAAGAGGTGTACCAAAAGGAGATAATGACCCTGATTCCGCTATATTTAAATACTGGTAAGTCTCCAACCAGAGTTCCGAGAGTTTGTCTACCTTACAGATTGCAGCATGTCGATTGCACCTACCCTTGATAATACTCTTGGATCACTGCTCTTAAGTGCCTTGTTCTCCATGGCGTAAGTCAGTTTCGTCGAGTCGATTCTTCGTGACACCACAAATTCTCTTTGTTTAGGCTTTGGGGAGTAACCTGTTCACAAACATACGACTACTTCATGAACAACACGGACCGTCGACTACAGAGATCGATTGTGAGAATTCTACTTCATAGAGTTCTGCTTTTACTGAGTGTTGAAGCAGGTTGCTTTGCTTTGGTGGGCTCTGTCAGATGCTGCACATTCTGCTCATGTTCATTTGCAACAGGATGATAGACACATTCGGCTCAATGGCGCATTCACACATCGCCTACTATATCTTGATTACAGCTTTCGGAAATCCAAGTACTATTCAGAAATCTACCTGGTAAGTACGAAAGAGGTATGACGTTTCGTGATTCTTGACGTGTATTTAGGAGTCTAAAAGCGCTATCCCTCATCACGGTGAGCAATTCACCATTTCCAGAAGAATTTTGTGTTGATCCCACCCAGGGGGCCCCAAATTTTATAATCCGTTCTATGTTTGCTCGTCGAATCTACCAATGTGAGTCTGCTATGCATTTTTCAGCTCGACCTTCTCATTGTCCTGTAGTATGCGAAGGAAATATCATTATACCTGCATGGATTGTAAGACAATGATTCTAGTCTTGTACTATTCCAACTTAATGTGTTTCTTGAAGATGAGCCTTTCTACTTGCGAATTTGGTTTTCTTTCTCCCTTCTTTATTTGGTTATAGACTGACCATCTTCGCAGTTACTTCGATTGTTATATCGGTTAAGGGGTAAGCCGCTTCTTTCTGCTTCTGACCAGTTTCAAAAATTTCTCTAGATTCACATATAAAGATCCCATATCCGTAACGAAGTACAAGCTATCGGTAATCACTTTGTTAAACTGTTCTTTGTCAACCCATTGACAAGAATTAGAAAATTCTGTACACTTCCGTTTCCTTGGGTGTGGCGGCTGATTTATCCGTCACCATTGCTCTTTGCTGGCTTCTCCAGTCGGCCAAATCGGGATTCGAAAAGTAGGAACGAATCAACGCGCGATTGTTCGAGCTCATGCATGTCTAGAACGAACTCCGTTGTCAATGCTCTCATGATGTATACGGCGAACACTGGCTTACTTGTCACGTTAGTCCATCACTACAACTATGCACTTCGAGGTCTGACGGTGTAGGTCCAGCGTGGTTGCTTCGCTGGGACTAATCACATATGGCACCATGAAGGATACCCTGGTCTATGTTAGTGAGTTGCTGGATTTTACAACGATGGTGATTTTATACTAATCCCTTGGAAAGTATTCTTTATTTTGGGTTCCAAATGTATGTCGATTTTCTGTAAATTTTGATAGGGGGTGATGAATATTTTGCAACAGTATATCTCAATGCCTATCTTGCTACGTATGTGCTTTCTCTTGTCGACTTGGAGGCCTCATTCTTCTTAATCTTGAAGACTTAATGCGCGGGGAAAGTTAAGGGGGACTCTGCACTCGGATTCGAGTATCCCTATTTCTCGACTGGGTGGGTCCGGGAAGGGCGCTCAAGGTGTTGTTTTGGCATCTGACTGTCAGAAGGTGTGTTATCTTTTGCTTAGCCTACACACCCCCATTGACACAAATGTCAAGACAGGATCCTTTCCCAGCTCAACCTTGGCCATCTCACTTCAAAAGACAGTCGAGCGGAGTGTAGACGACGATTCCGGTGAAGGCAAACTCTCTCATGTTGTATAGATTCTCCTAGTATCGACCGGTGCATGCGGCGGCAAGGCTATATGGTGGTCTTGACTTCCTTATGACATTGTATATATACCCTTACGTTATGTATGTGAATTTTGATACGAAGTAGTCATTTCGGCCTCAATGGGGAGTTCTGGATCCTCTTCCGAGTCAAAGGTACCAACGGGCTCCGCGTGGTCGATGCAAGCGCTTTTCCTTATGTCCCTTTCTGCCCACAGTAGGTTGCGGTTCTCTTTGGACCGGAGAGGACCTGTGACTAACCTCGTTCGGTAGCGCAAGGACCAACATACCTCCTCGCCGAGGCTGCTGCCAAGAAAATCAAACAGGGATGGGGTCAGTAGTGCAAAATAGCCATCCCAGGTGGCGGCATCATGACTCCAAGTCATCAGGCCCACATGTAACCTTTAGCATGAATACGGTGATGGTCTGTTTGTTTACAATAGAATTTCGCCTTTCTGTACGTTTACCTCCACTTCTGATTCTCAGGCGAAGAGTATTTATATTCTGGTGAGAAGCCCGCAGTCAACCATTGCAAGTCTCGAAGAAATTGTGTAATGCCGATCAAGCCTTCGAACTCCCACGTCCAAAGAGACCTGGATGAGCCCTTCAACACCCGACAACAAGGAGTCCCGCTGGTTAGACGTAAGAAAAAAACTGGAGATACTTGAACGGTACAATTCCAAGTCTACTCTGCTCCTTTGGCCCCTGGTGGAACAGCATTCTCACCCCAGGCTGCTGCGCACAGCAGGCCATCAGCATTCTACTGGTTCCTGTCTATTTTGAATTATCATGGAGTAGACGTGGTGCCCCGACGACAAGAACGTTGTTGCTTTGCAGACCACAATTACCCACTCACGATGAGCCGCTCAAAAGGTTAAAGATGGTCTGGCAAACGATTGGTGCAGCCGTGGCACGTATTCTTATTTGGCACTTCATCATTGTTGCCCACAACACACCTTTAGTGGAGGGGTATGCTACGCAGCTTGGAACTCAGTAGTACGTGCTACTTTGGGTCGGCGATGCATAAAGGTACCGCAGGTTTGTGTTATAACGGGTCCTAAAACATATTTGAGATCCATATCATGCTTTCCCCTTCTGCTGAACGCTCGTCCTCTGCTTACCTCGTCGAGCTTGCCCAAGACGGCGACGAGGACGCAGACGCCATTGTCCGACGCTTGAAACTTACACATGGAAGTGACACCCTTGCTCTCATACATTCCCATCTCCTTTCCCTCCTATCCTCCTCCTCTACCAATTCCAACCAAGAACCAAGCATCATTCCGGGAGTATCCGACAACGACAATAACAACGATATCCCACTCATATAACCCGTCACCAACTTTCCCCAACGGTTACCACAATCCTCATCTCAAGATGGGCCACTTCAGTCTTGCAGGAGGCTTTTCTTCGAAAAAAATCACGCCCGTCCTCAAAGCCACGGGATACCTCGCCACCTCCAACTCGCGCACCGTCACGCGACGACTCTTCGAAACCTGCCAATTCATCATGGATGTCATGACCAAATCCCCTGAACTCGCATGGGAAAGCACAACACGAGTGCGATTCCTTCACGCACAAGTCAGGGTCCGACTCCACGAAAATGGAAAAGCAAAGGACGGCGAAGGAGTACCTATCAACCAGGTAAATAACTCTTTAAAAAAAATAAAATCCACTTTACCAATCGACCTTTTTTTTTTTGGAAATAGCAACATTTGCTCACGGCGCTCGCTTCCTTCTCCGTTTTCCCGTGTGGTCTCTCCACACTCTGGGCATCCCGCTTTACATGGTCGAAGTCGAAGCGTATATTGCGCACTGGAAAGAGATCGGATTCTACATGGGCATCCGCCCGGCCCTCCTTGACCATCATTTCGCATCCTACACCATCGCAGACCAGTTCGCCCGCTCCACCATCGTACACCACTTCATGGACCCAGACATCCTCCAGCCCACCATTCTCCTCCGAGCGCTCGCCTTCCAACCTCCCCTCCACAAATCCTCGGGCGCCCACTTCGAGCTCTCACGCTTACTCATGGGCCCCGACCACGCACACAGTATGCACATCCCGCACGGCACCTGGCTCGAAAAATTCGACTCCGTCACATGGAAATGGCTCAGCCGATTATTCGACTCCACTGCACACTTCTACAACAACTACTTACCTTTTCTGGGTTGGACTGATCGCGCCACCGCCATCCAAATTGTACTAATTAACATCCTCGTCGAGTGGAACGTTGGCGGTCAACAAGACGGAAGCATTGCACGCACAGCATTCGACCTGAAAGAAAATGTACATTCCGCTGCGGGAAACCAAGACGCAATGGGGTTACACGAACTCGAGAAATGGGTCGCCCAGAAACAACAATCATCCAAGAACGACGACGACGATAATACAACCACCAACATGAAAAGGACAGAGCAAGAGGATGTGCTCGTCATGATAAAACGAAAACAAGTTGCCGAGTATGTCAAGAAACTCAAGTGGAGATACCTTGCAGTGACCTTAGAACCCTTCCCTTTGATCTCCGCCGTTCTCAGCATCCTCCTCTTCAGTGTTAAGCAATTATTCTGATTATTATTTTGAAGACGAAAATGCATGGAGTTCGCTCACGTCAATTAATTCTTGAAGCTACATCATCTTCTACCCCTCGTAATCCTCATGCTGTTCATCTCCGTTGTCAATACTCTCATGATGTACATATATGGCGAACTCTGGCTTACGTTCAAGTTAGTCCATCACTACAACTATGCACTTCGAAGTCTGACGGCGTGGTTGCCTCGCTGGGACTAATCACATATAGCACCATTGAGGATACCCTGGTCTACGTTGGTGAGTTGTTGGATTTACAACGATGGTGATTCTATACTAGTCCCTTGGAAAGTATTCTTTATTTTGGGCGCCAAATGAATGTCGATTTTCTGTAAATTTTGACGGGTGACGAATATTTTGCAACAATATATCTCAATGCCTATCTTGCTACGTATGTGCTTTCTCTTGTCGACTTGGCGGCCTCACTATACTTATTCTTGAAGACTTAATGCGCGGGGAAAGTTAAGGGGGACTCTGCACTCGGATTCGAGTATTCCTATTTCTCGACTGGATGGGTCCGGGAAGGTGTTGTTTTGGCATCTGACAGTCAGAAGGTGTACATGTGTACTCTTGTACTCTTTTGCTCAGCCTGCAGATCCTTCATTGACATAAATGTCAAGACAGGATCCTTTCCCAGCTCAACCTTGGCCATCTCACTTCAAAAGACAGTCGAGCGGAGTAGACGACGATTCCGATGAAGGCAAACACACTCATGCTGTATAGATTCTCCTATCGACCGTAGATGGTTTGACTTGTGCGGCGGCAAGGTGATCTTGACTTGCTTATGCCAACTGGATTGTATATTCAAATTGTGTTCCCTTGAAATAATACGCGGCATTGTATACCCTAGGTTACGTTATGTATGTGAATTCGGGAGTAGTCATCTCGACATCGATGTCGAGTGTGAAGGAGCCAGCGTCCAATATTCCGCGGGGCCAGACAGAGACACAAAGGGGCGAACACTTGGGTTGAAAAGGGGATTGGCTTCCTGTGGGTCTGGGCCCGTTCCAAGAGGGATGATCTACTGGATAGTCCTGCAAAAGCATACAATCAGGGGGCTTACAGAATGAACATCGCCGATGAACGAATAATCCTTCTGCAAGTCACCACAGATACGGTGATACCTGTGTCTTCTGGACGTTGTCGGGCCCCGGATTTCCAATTCGCGCAAGGTAAGCGTCATACTCTTCGCCAAAGAAAGTGATGCCTCCCGTTGCTGAGCATCGTCACAGGTATGTTCAGGGGGCTGGCGAGGTTGATCTATGTGCAACAATGTGAAGGGCGGGACTGAGAAATACACGAAAATTTTAACACACCTGGAGCGGCCAGTGAAGGGGTGCATCAAGCACATCCGATTGTCTTACCCAACTGATGATCGCCAACCATTATTTGACGCAGAGTCTACTTTCACAGGCCGAAAAAATGACATTAGGGAAGGAGGGAGGGATGTACGAAATACATCACGACAGTCCAGGCGGCACCTTCAGGGAGAATGGGGCAGTGGTTCTCTCCTAAAAATTAGCAACCTCTGTCTCGTCTACCACGTTCTTTTCTATTCCGGACACACAGTATCAAAGATGGCCTCTGCTGCCGAGTGAAATTGGGACATAGGCAACTGAAAACAGTTGGCAAGAGCTCTGTCGACGACGGCAGTGAAGTTGGGAACGACTCGGAGGGTCGGAGGACGCTTTACATGGAGAACTTAAGCTTTTCGCTACAGTCGTTCCGGAAAAGGATGTTTACGGCGTTTTCCGAAAATCAAAAAATGTTCAAAAATAGTGATAATTCAGAAAATCGAAATAAAATGCTGGCCGTGCTATTCCATGGATCTT
>Ga0307517_10001656_pt1 | contig 36804 bp, 38 predicted proteins | sample 23_EM_MG_FD_194515 | JGI IMG/M metagenome (GOLD analysis project Ga0307517, IMG submission 194515) | Populus trichocarpa ectomycorrhiza microbial communities from riparian zone in the Pacific Northwest, United States - 23_EM | ecosystem: Host-associated > Plants > Roots > Unclassified | place...
TAGGTTGGTAACCAACTGGCTAGCCGCCGGATGAGATACGCCCGTGATATCACTGAGCTCCTTTATAGATAACGATTCGTTTTTTGACAGGAGATAAAACACCGGGAACCAGCTGGCATCAAAATCGATACCTGCGGCCTGGTAAGTTTTGTTTATTTCGGATAAAAATGATTCACTTAAACGCCGCAAACGGCTGCCAAAAACAAGATAACCCAGGCTCTCATAAAAATTCATGATGCAATTTATATAAGTACTTATATAATTGCAAGTTTTAACCCTGAAATTTATTTAGCTATGGCTTATAATTATTGACAGACAGCACTTTATAAAATCCGGAATCTATTTTGACTATTACCTTGTGAACCTCATAAGCACCATACGCATCATTTCCCTGGTAAGTGGCATAGAGTGACCACCCTTTTACCTGGTGTTTATCTTTCGCTACCGTATCCAAGATGGTATCTATTTTTCCAAAAGCTATATTTTTAAAATCACCACGGCCATTTAGTGCGGAATCTAAATAATGCCTGGCCACATCTTCAGCTTTTTTTTGGTTAGATCTGGTATCAAACTGTTTGCAGGCGCAAACAAGCAGCATCCCCATGAGACAAATTCTTTTCATTGTGAAAGGTTTTCAAAGAACTAAGATAATCATATTTGCCATTTTCTTGATTGGAGAGGCTGTTTATTATTTAAAAATAGATTTGCAGTATACATTTAAATAACTAATTTAGAACTACTTATACAGTACTATTTTCTTATAGCTACTTTCCCTAAATAAGTGTACAAGCTATTATTACGATAAGCATTTAGCGGAATTTTATTGTTGCTGGTTTATTTCTGGACTTTAAATATTATCGCATGCAACCAAAATCATTCTTCAGGTCAGCACTTTTAGCTTTGGCTATTGTTCTAACTTTTGTTATTTCCCTTGAACTGTATATCCGGCATAAAGGCGTTGTCCTTGATTATGACGATGGCCCCGAATTATGGTCGAATAACCGTGCGATGGTTTACGAACCTGCAGATAAAGCAACCGTTTTTATTGGCTCATCCCGTATTAAATTCGATCTGGATATTGCCACCTGGCAAACACTTACCGGCAACCATGCGATACAAATGGCTATGGTAGGATCTGATCCGCGGCCATGTTTGCACGACCTGGCTAACGATGTCAATTTTAAAGGAAAATTGATGGTTGATGTGACAGAAGGGTTATTTTTTAGTAACGAAGGCGAAAGCTCACCCAACGCCGGTATTGAATATTACAAGAAACGCACTCCTGCCCAAAGAGTGGGTTTTGAATTGAACCATTTGCTCGAATCACAACTGGTTTTCCTGAACACAGGACATTTTTCACTGAATGTATTGTTAGACTCTCTGCCTCTTAAAGAACGCAAAGGCGGGTTCCCCCCTGTTCCCTGGCCCAAATATTTTAGTATGGTTACATTTGAAAGGCAAAACATAATGGTTGATAAGTTTTTGACAGACACCAGCCAACGGAACCAGGTAAGGTGGATATGGATGTGTTTTGGGAGAGACAATTATACTCCTCAAAGTATAACCGGCAAAGCGCTTGATACCATAATGAATTCTGTAAAAGTTGATGTGGACAAGATAAGAGCCCGGGGAGGTGAAGTCATACTTCTGCGTACACCATCAAACGGCCCCTATTTAGCTGAAGAAATGAAATACTATCCCAGGAATAAGTATTGGGACAGATTGCTTACCGTGACGGGATGCAAGGGAATCCATTTTGCAGATCATCCGATAATAAGTAAGCTTATTTGCCCGGAATATTCGCATCTAAACCCTAAGGATGCCATAATATACACTCAAAACCTTATTAGCATACTAAAACACGACGAAGGATGGAAATTTAATAAATGACAAAATAATTCTTAGCGTATGCAAATAAATTCGATTTTCAAGTCTGCCGTCCTGGCTGCAGGAATCGTTTTAGTTTTCCTGGTTTCCTGGGAGCTTTACCTTCGGCATAAAGGCATTGCCTCTGATTATGATGATGGCCCTGAATTATGGGCAAATAGCCGGGCCATGGTCTATGAACCTGCCGATAAAGCTACCATTTTCATTGGCTCATCCCGTATTAAGTACGATCTGGATATCCCGACCTGGGAGAGCCTCACCGGTACTCATGCTATCCAGTTGGCTATGGTGGGATCTAATCCGAGACCATTTTTACATGACCTGGCGAGCGATCCCAAATTCAAAGGAAGATTGATTGTCGATGTTACTGAAGGGCTATTCTTTAGTAAAAGTAAAGTAGCAGTTAGCTCCCCGAATGAAGGCATTGAATATTATAAGAAACGGACACCTGCCCAAAGGGCAAGTTTTGAACTGGACCATGCGCTTGAATCGCAATTTGCATTTCTAAACAGGGGTTTCTTTTCATTAAATCCCCTGCTGGATAAATTGCATATTAAAAACCGGCCCGGAGTAACATCGCCAACTGAATTCCCAATAGGTTTTAGGTTAGTCACATTTGAGAGGCAAACCAAAATGATGGATCAGTTTTTGACGGATACGAATCAGCAAATCCAGGTAAGAAACATCTGGGCATCTAACAGAAAAAGAAATCGTACGCCGCCTGTGAGCGGTAAAGTACTGGATACAATTATGAACTCCGTAAAAGCCGATGTGGATAAGATCAGGGCACGAGGTGGTTATGTCATTTTTGTACGCACGCCATCCAGTGACAGCTACCTGGCTTTTGAGAATAAAAACTATCCGCGAAAAGAATATTGGGATAAATTACTTGCTATAACCGGATGCAAAGGGATTCATTTTGCCGATTATCCGGTAATAGATCAGCTTACCTGCCCGGAATATTCACATCTAAGCCCTAAGGACGCGATAATATACACCCAAAACCTGGTCAGCATACTTAAAAAGGAGCAGGGACGGAAATTTTAAAGAAGCCAAAAATATGGGGTCATCGCTTACCACTTAAAATATTCCCCTGCATGTTATCAAATAAAAAAAAAACATTTGGAAAATAATAATATTTGAAATTTACATTTAAATGACTAATTTAGAACTAGTTATTTACCCCCACTTAAATATTACTATTTCCCTAAATTAGTGCAAAAGCTATTACTGTAGTTGGCATTTAGCGGAATTTTTTATTGTTACTGACCTGTTTCCGGACTTTAAAATTTTAGCTATGCATACACAAGTATCTTCCAAAGCGGCCATTCTGGCTGTAATCATTGTTCTGACTTTTTTTGTTTCCTGGGAACTTTATCTGCGGCATAATGGCATTGCTGCCGACTATGACGATGGTCCCGAACTATGGGCACACAATCGTGCTATGGTGTATGAGCCTGCAAACAAAGCCACAGTATTCATTGGTTCATCGCGCATTAAGTACGACCTTGACATCCCAACATGGGAAAGCCTTACGGGCACTCATGCTATTCAGTTGGCTATGGTGGGTTCCACGCCACGTCCGGTACTTTCTAACCTTGCCAATGATACTAGTTTCAAGGGCAAATTGATCTGTGATGTAGTTGAGGTATTGTTTTTTAGTCGTCGTGGTACTGAAAGGCCCAGTGCAGGCCTAAACTATTATGCAAAACAAACCCCTGCCCAAAAGGTAAGTTTTATACTCGACAAACCCTTGGAATCCAGTTTGGCATTTCTGAATGACGACCATTTTGCTTTAAATTCCCTTTTGGAAGAGTTTCATGTCCAGAATCGTCGGGGCGTTTATCCTTTCCTGGATTTCCCACCGGGCTTCACTCCAAATATGTTTAACAGGCAAAACAAAATGTCCGCCGATTTTATAGCGGACACCAACCAGCACAACCAGGTAAAAGCGGTATGGGGGCTTTTGAAAGGTGATCCTACTCCTCCTATGAGCGGCAAACCCCTGGACTCTGTAATGCAATCTGTAAAGAATGATGTAGCTAAAATTAGGGCCAGGGGCGGCGACGTCATATTTGTACGTCCCCCATCAAGCGGTTTCTTTTTAATGGCCGAACATCACCTTTATCCAAGAAAAGCCTATTGGGACAGGTTACTTGCCGAAACCGGGTGCAAGGGCATTTATTATGAAGATTATCCGGAGCAGGCCAAACTTGACTGCCCTGAGTTTTCGCATTTAACACCGACAGGTGCTATAGCATACACTAACAGTATCGTAAGTATACTCGAAAAAGAAAAAGGCTGGAGTTTTTCAGCGCATTAATATCTAAATAGTTAACCCTGATTAATCTTAAATTATTACGCTATGGTTTTTAACTCTTACACCTTCGTCGTATTTTTTGTTATTATGCTGGCTTTGCACAATCTTCCAATATCGTGGAAGGCAAAAAAGGTTAACCTATTACTAGCCAGCTATATTTTTTATGCTGCCTGGAACCCACCGTTCATTCTTCTTTTGTGGTTATCAACGGTAGTCGATTATTTTGTCGGCCGGGCATTATACACGCAGCCCAATAAGCATAAGCGACATCTGTTGCTGGTCATAAGCCTCATCGGCAACCTGGGCATGCTGTGTTTTTTTAAATACGGTGGCTTTATATTGGAAAACTTTGTTCACCTGACTAACCTGTTAGGAGTCGATTTCCATCCTGCAAAACCTAATATCATTTTACCAGCTGGTATTTCCTTTTACACCTTCACAACCCTTTGTTATACAATAGATATGTATAAGAAGAAGAGTGAACCCGTAAAATCATTGCTGGACTTTTCTTTGTTTGTTACTTTCTTCCCCCACCTTGTTGCCGGGCCTATTGTGCGTCCGCCGCAATTGGTACCACAGTTTGAGACGCCCCGCAAAGCAACAAAGCAGCAATTGTTTGATGGATTATTCTTACTCTCACTTGGACTATTTATGAAAGTAGTTTGTGCCGATACGCTGTTATCCGGAGCATCAGATACGGTCTTTGGTTCGGGCGGCTTAATGGGGCCGCTGGATGCATGGACGGGCGTGCTCGCTTTTTCGGGCCAGATATTTTTTGATTTTGCGGGATATTCTACTTCGGCTATTGGCGTGGCTATGTGCCTGGGCTTTATATTGCCTCAAAACTTTTTATATCCCTATGCAGCTATAGGCTTCTCCGATTTCTGGCGCAGGTGGCATATCACCTTGTCGGCCTGGCTGCGTGATTACCTGTATATCCCTTTGGGCGGTAACCGCTCAGGCAAATTCAGAACCTACATTAATATCATGATCACCATGCTTATTGGCGGCCTGTGGCATGGAGCCAACTGGACCTTTGTGGCCTGGGGAGGCTTGCACGGTGTATATTTATGGGTTGAAAAGGCCATCAGGGACAGCCGCAGCAAGGCATCCAATGCGCCTGCAGACGGAACGCCTGCGCCGGTTATTGCTACAGCCTCATTCGGACCACCACTGGTGGGCAAACAATCAGCCAGTTTTATTTATGCATTACTCACTTTCTTGCTGATATGTATCACCTGGGTTTTCTTTCGTTCGCCAACCTTTACCGGAGCCTGGCGGTTGCTGCATTCAATGTTCGGTCAGGCACCTCCAAGCGGGCCGCCTTTACTGGAAACCATTGTCATTATTAAAGTAATGGTTGTTATCGGACTGATGCTGATATTCCATTGGGTAATGCGCAATACTACCGTCTTAAAAAGAACTGCCAAAATGCCGTGGTGGCAGGTGGGTATCGTATGGTCGGTAATGTTGATCCTTATTATTCTAAGCCAGGGAACCAGCAAAGCATTTATTTACTTCCAGTTTTAAACAACATATCGGTTACTGTTTCTTTCTCACATAAGTGAGATCGTAAGAAACGGTAACCGTTTTGCCGTCATCATTATTCACATCCTGGTATTGGCGAACGGTGTCTTTACCCATATTGTAGAATTTAAAATTCCCCGTTATTTTTTTACCGTTAGCCATATTTTCGTAGGTAAAATGCATCACGTTATTTTTATACTCACCGTTTAAGTAACGTTGCGGACCACCACCCGAGCCTATCCAGTCCTGCTCCCACTTACCGGTTGCCGGATTATAGTAATTGATACTTTTGCCGGGGTGATCTTTAGTATCCGTCCAGTTTTCCAGAATGGCGCAGCCGCCCGAAATGCTTTGTACGATACTGTGCCCAACCAGTTTATTTGCCCCGGTTGGATACACATCCCACTCGCCTATCCAGAAATCAAAATCATGCGAATGTGGTTCAGCTGAGCAGGGTTGCTGTGCAAACGAACTTACGCTGACAGTCATTAGGAATATTAGAATAATTGCTTTCATTTTTTGATCTATTTTAACCAGTTCATATCAAACTTCATCCAGTAAATATCATCCCAGCCGTTGCCGGGACTGGTCAGCATTTCTTTGAGCTGTAGATAATTTTTGACCTTCCCGTCCTTGAATGATTTATTGGTGCGGTTGCTGGTGAATACCAGGTATTGTTTATCCCATGATACAAAAGGGCAATAATCCAGTGAGACAGAATTAAGAGGTGGCGGCAAATGCTTCACAGGCATCCAATTCCCCTTACCATCTTTATGACTGATATACAAATCTCCGCCACCCATATCGTCAGGCCTGCCGTATGACGAAAACATGATAAACTCCTCATCCGGATCTACAAAGGCGTTAAACTCATCGTATTTGGTATTGATATCTTCGGGCAATATCTCCGGCTTGCTGTAGCCGGCACCGGTCCATTTACAAACTACAATATCCTCGCTGCCTTTACCATAATCTTTTTCGGCAGTAAAATACAGGTTGCCGCTTTTGGTGACAGAGGGATAAAACTCATTTTTATCCGCGTTTACTTCCGGGCCGAGATTCTCTGGTTCTCCCCATTGTCCATCAGGCAATTTTTTGACTTTCCAGATGTCAAAATCTTTAGCCTTATCGCCGCTTAACGGCCTGTCGGACGAAAAGTAGATTGTTTGCCCGTCAGGAGAAAAAGCCGCTTCCAGATCACGGTAGCGACCGGAGAATGACGCCACTTCCGGTTCACTCCATTTATCGCTCTTCTTGATCAGGTGCAAAATGGTGCTGCTTGCAAAATGAGCCTGCTGAAGGGTGAAAAATATTTCGTCGCCTTTGGGGGATATAGTAAAGTCCCGGTTGCTTAAACCATCAGACAGAATGTCTTTGGCAAATATTTTGGGCGTATCAGCAGGAAGCTGTCCACCGGGATAGTTTCCCTGTGCAACAGCTCCGCTGAAGATCAATGTAAAAACAATTAAATTAACTGATCTTATTAACATGCATTTACATTAGCTTGGGCAAATATACCCTGTATAGTCCATCAAATATTCCCCCCAATAGGGTGAATTAAATGCTCATTTTAGGAAAACAAGTATGCATTCGCAAGATCAGTAACAAAGAGATAAAAGAGAAGCCGGATGTTGTAACAATTGATTATGCGTCCTGTTCACTGCGGGACTCTTCAGTGTGCAGGGGGCCGAACAGGCGTTGAAGTTTACGGATCTGCCTTTGCCTGTTAAAAAATTCATCCATCAGGTAAGCAGGGATAAAACCGGCAAGCCAAAAAGCGATCACAAATAAATTGGACATTCCCTGGTACAGAAACCAGCCCGATAAGAGAAAAAATACAAAACCCAGGAGGGTATAGTAGTTAGATTGCCTGATCTTTAGCTGAAAGCCCTTTTCTCTGAAAGCTTGCTTAAAAGGCAAAGTGAATAATGGTATAAAGAGGAAATAGAACAGGTTTTTTTCAGCAAATGCCAAATCATGCGAAATGTTTTTCCTGATGTAAACATTCAGTTTTTCTATTTGCTTGAACTTGTAATTCTTGATCTCCTCCTCCGATATACTCCTGCTTGCCAGCTCTTCAAATGCAGCTGATACAGCAAGCTCCGTGTAACCGAATTTGTTGTCAATAATCTCCATTAACTTCTCAGTCGGAAGCATAGCATAAATCCCCTTTAGTTCATCTTTTGAAACCATTGAAAATCAGGCAATTTAGTTTATAATAGTTGGCTTATATCAAATATAAGTGTTAACATGTACTTTTCCTAATTTAATCTACAATTTCGATAGGAATTAATGTTTCCGTTAACCATTAGATAACAAATATATCATTTTGAGAAATATGCAAGGAAAAATCTAAGATATTTATCTGATTTTTTGAGATTTGGCAGCAGCTTTAAGTGTACCACTATTGTGCAATTTCGAGATAGTGCTCACCACACCACCCCCGTTTATTTTCCGGATAAGATTATTATTTTCATCGGCCACATAAACATTACCGGATGCATCAACAGCTACTCCTGACGGTGTATTAAAACTGGCTGCCGCACCCGTTGCATCTTTGGCGCCCCTGGCACCGCTGCCTGCAAAGGTACTTACAACTCCCGAAGGCGTTATCTTACGTATGAGGTTATTCCCTGAATCAGCCACATAAATATTTCCGGCAGCATCCACAGCCAGGCCAAAAGGCGAATCAAAACTTGCTGCAGTACCTGTCCCGTTTGCAGAGCCCGACTGGCCGCTGCCTGCCAATGTGCTCACCTGTCCTGCCGGGGTTACCTTTCGTATCAGGTTGTTGCCGTTATCAGCCACATACACGTTTCCCACTGCATCAACGGCTACCCCTTCCGGTAAGTTGAAGGTGGCTGCTGTATCCAGTCCATCTGTTGCACCCGTGGCGCCTGAGCCTGCCAGCGTACTCACCACGCCTGCTGAAGTAATTTTACGGATCAAATCATTCTGGTAATCGGCTACATAAACGTTGCCGCTGCCATCTACCGCTACACTCATCGGCGAATTAAAAGTTGCCGTATCCAAACCGTTGCCTCCACCTGCAGCACCTGTTCCCGCAAAGGTGCTCACCACACCCGCCGGGGCAATTATCCTCACCTTGTTGTTCCCTGCGTCGGCTACATAAACATTGCCCGATGCATCTGTCGCCACGCCAAACGGCTTATTAAAACTTGCCAAACTATCCACCCCATTAGCAGAACCTTTTACCCCTCCCATGCCGGCAAATGTGGTCACCAGACCTGTAGTATCCATCTTACGGATAACATTATTACCCACATCGGCAATATAAATGTTGCCCTTTGCATCAACCGCTATCCCGAAAGGATGATTAAATCTTGCCGCCTTACCTATACCGTTTACCAAACCTGCCGTATCGCTGCCTGCCAAAATGGTGCTATCCGCTACACGCGTAGGCGACAACAGTTCCTTACCACAGCCAAACATGCCGCTTATAAAAACAGCAATCAGAAGAAACGCGAACAGTTTTAGGATAGATTTTATCATCGGTTATTTAAACGCATGCACCAAATTTAAAGTTTAAATATCTATCATTCCCCTGCAATAATCAATAATTCAGTAAATCAGTCATTCAATAATTAATATCTTAGCCCTGATGAATAAACTGATCTGTTTTTGCTGTGCGTTGTTGCTTGCGCTGTCGTCATGCCATAGCAATGATCCGTCGAAAGGCAAAACAGTGTTTAACATCAACCTGGATGAGGGCCTCACCTCGCTCGATCCTGCCTTTTGCCGCAACCAGAACACCACATGGATGGACAACCAGATCTACAATGGCCTGGTGCAGGTAGACGACAGCCTGCACATACAGCCCTGCATTGCTAAAAGCTGGGATGTCTCTGCCGATGGGTTGGTATACACCTTTCACCTCCGCAACGATGTCTATTTTCATGACGATCCGCTTTTTAAGGACGGCACAGGGCGTAAGGCCGTTGCAGCCGATTTTGCATACAGCTTTGGCCGGCTCATCGACCCAACAGTAGCCTCTTCCGGGTCATGGATATTTAGTGATAAGGTAGAAGGTAAGCAGTCCTTTACTGCTTCTGATGATACGACCTTCCGTATTAAACTACGCCAGCCTTTTCCGCCCCTGCTGAGTTTGCTTACCGCCCAGTATGCCGACGTTGTTCCGCATGAGGTGGTGGATTATTATGGCAAGGATTTCCGAAACCATCCTATAGGTACAGGCCCCTTCAAATTCAAATACTGGAAGGAAGGCGAAGTGATGGTATTTTTGAAGAACGATAAATATTGGGAAAAGGATAAGGATGGCAATCCTTTGCCCCATCTGGATGCTATCCGTGCCACCTTTATCGGTGATAAACAGACTGCCTTTATGGAGTTCGTGACCGGCAAGCTCGATTTCCTTAATGATATCGATGGCAGCTACCGCGATGACATCCTCACTAAATCGGGCAAGGTGACGCAGAAGTACAAGGGCAAGTTCACGCTTAACTCTGCGCCCTACCTCAATACAATGTACCTCGGGATGCTGGTGGATAGTACCCTGCCCATCGTAAAAAGCTGTCCCCTTAAAATACTTAAAATACGGCAGGCTATTAACTACGCCATCGATAAGGAAAAGATGATCAAATACCTGCGCAACAGCCTGGCTACGGCAGGCAACGCGGGCTTTATTCCTGCCGGGATGCCGGGTTTTGATGCAAAAAAGGTACATGGCTACAGCTATAACCCCGATAAAGCAAGGGAATTACTGGCCGAGGCCGGTTTCCCGAATGGCAAACATCTCCCCGATATACTACTCACTACCACCGTAGGCTACCGCAGCCTGATTGAATACGTGCAGGGACAGCTTGAGCAGGTAGGTATCCGTACACGGGTAGAGATTACCCAGGGGGCCAGTTTGCGCGAACTGGTATCTAAAAATGGCGTCAACTTTTTCTATGGATCATGGATAGCGGATTACCCTGATGCCGAAAACTACCTGTCGGTGTTCTACTCCAAAAACAAGATACCCTGGGGGCCAAACTATACCGGGTTTAACAATAAGCAGTTCGACCACCTGTTTGAAGCATCGTACCACGAACCCGACAGCACCAAACGCTACGCCATGTACCAGCAAATGGACAACCTGGTAATGCAGCAATCGCCCGTGGTGATATTATATTACGACAAGCTGGTGAACCTGTACCAAAGCAACATTACCGGGTATAGTAAGAATGCGCTGAATTTGTTGGTGTTGAAGAGGGTGGTTAAGCGATAGTTGATTGGGTTGATTAAGTTATCAATAGTGTTCCTTTAAATAAGCCTTAACTTCATCAATTTTTTTTAAGTCGATAACTTCACATGAATTCCAATCAACAAGGATCAATTGATACTTTTCGCCCATAGTGTTAAGAATGGTGGTTATTTTACTAATCCTATCATCAGGATTAGCGCCTTGTGAGGTTATCCAAATATTAGTTACTATTCTTTCTTTTACTTCAGCCCAAATAGAAAAACCACTGTTACCGTAAGCGCGGGTAACATCTTTGTCACTGACCAAGTCCTCGTACTGATAGTAAATTTTATCAATAAGTATCAAAGAGTTTTCTCCGAGTATGGATTCAAAATCTTCTACTGGTATTAACAGTTGTGATATCGGATAAGGAATATTTTCTCTTTGGTACACCGCGGTAAATCCGATTCCATTATAATGCTCATTCCCAAAATCAATTGCCTCAATTGTTTGTTTTTTAACAAGATCGTAGTTGGAGGCAGAGATTACTTCCACCTGGCAATAATCATCTTCCCACATGTGCGTGGATGTTTTAGCCCGTTTCTTTTTGAAAAATGAAAATAGTCCCATTATTCAAAAATAAAGAATCTCCCTAACTCATTCGTGATAGGTGCTTAATATAGTTTGGCATTCGCTATATTAAGCTAACCCCTTAATCTCCCTGTACTGAAGCCACTTCGGAAGGGGCGAGCGAAAGTTTCTGGAATCTCTTGACCAGTTCGGCGCGGGCGGTTCTGTTGAGCTTGTCGTCCTTAAATACCCGGAGCCATATTTTTCCCTGTTTGCTTGAAAAAAACAGTTTCAATTGGGCCTGGAATTTCACCCGGTCGTGGTGCAGGTAACCCCATCCGCCGTCGGGCAGAGCATCACAACTGTAGGAGTTCCATTCCTCGCCCGTTACAGAGTGCCAGGGGATCACAATAATATCGTTCAGTACGGCAAAAGCCACATCGCCTACTTTTAAATTATAGGCGGCGCAGGGTACGCGCAAATTAGCCTCGGTACTGTCGCTTATCATATCTACCAGGTAAGGTATTGCCAGGGTGTCCAGCTCTAAAAGTTCGTGGTAGGCAGGGTTCTCTTTCCGGTAGCGGGCGTTTATCCGCTCGTCCATCTTGTAAAATTTCGACCCAAATTGCCCATAAGGCAAATATTTTATTCTCATGATGTCGCGGCCAACAATCTCCTTCACCTGGGCAAACCCCATTGAGCCGCTCAGAACGAGCAAAAACAGTAATAAAGTCCGGTTAAACATAGTTATAAGGTTGATGTCTAAATATACTACACAACAAACGATATTTCCTAATGATTTAAGAAAATTATCGTCACCGAAAATTAATAATTACTGATTAACAATTAGATAGTTACAACGATAACCTAAAGTGAAATTTGCCTTAATATTAAGGCTTATTTAACCGCCTGTTTATGTGCGTTTTAACATTAAATTTTTACTTAAAAATCTTTAGGCATGACAATGAGCAGCCCTGGTCAAAAAACTCGCGTCAACAAGCCAAACAGACAGACCGGGGCATAAAAAAACCTTTCACAAGGAAAGGCCAAATCGTATTTCGCGGCGTAAAATTTGTAAATCGGGTTACTGACTATCGTATTTCAAGGCATCAGCGTTAACAATATCCGACGCGGATTTTGCGCCCTCATTGACTGTATTGCCGGTGATCACAATGGCATCAGCACCGATGGTTTTACCGTATGCTGTAAGCTTTGCCTTAACGCTATCCTGCTTAATAATGTTGGGGATAGTTAAATGACCGATCACTTTATAGGGCCGTTTAACATCATGAGCGGAGTAATACAAGTCGACAGAGGTGGTAGGCGGCAGTTTATCGCCAAAGTAAGTAGGCTGAACAATACCGCAGGCTACAAATAAAAGGATACTGATGATAAGAAGTAAGTTTTTCATGGCTCAAAGGTTTTATAAATATAAGACTTACTCATTATCAGAAGGTTTAGAAGAGATTAAGTAATGAATTTATTACACGACACAATTAAGAGATTTGACAGATTTCTTTGGATTTCATTCATAAAAATCATGATAATCTACTAATGCTTTAATCTGGATTCGGACAGCAAACAAGCCTCCCCCGCAGGAAAGGCTTGTTTAGCTGAGTGCTTCTTTTAAACTTCGATATTATTTGCTGCCAAATGCATAAAATACGGATAGTTGAAGTCCGCTATTTACCAGGTTAAAATTAACTGCATCACCATTGGTATATCCTTGTGCGCCATTCTGTACCCTTTGATGCGTGTAAGACAAACTGGCAAGATATGCTGCAAAACCCAGTTTTTTTGCAGGGTAGAACACCAGGCCGAGGTCTGCTCCAGCCCGGTATTGATATACTCTGTTTTCATAATCATAAATTGATGCAGAGCCCGCGTATGTATATTTATTGCTCATACTAACACCTTCAATAAAAGGACCAGTGCGCATGCCTATTTTATCTGTGAACATAAAATACTTTCGCAAGTAGATTCTTCCGTCGTAAGTATGTGAAGTTGTTTTAGAAATATTGTTTGGCAAGTCAGGGTAGTCATAAGAGGTTTGGGCATAAGAAAAAGAGGCTCCCAGCTCGAGCTTGTTGGCGATAAAGTAACTGTATACCGGCCCAAGATTAAAAGTAGTGTATTTATTACTGGCGTCCGTGACAGTGTAATCATAAGGGCTAATATTAATGCCAGTATTCTTATTGTACATAAAACCCAGGTTAAGCCCCAGTGTTTGGCTCCCTTTTTCAGTTTGGGCATGTGCAATCACTGCTGCAAGGACAAATGCAGCGATCAGAAAGATGGTCTTTTTCATGTATTTTTTTGGTTTTGGTGAGCCCATTGAACGGGTAAACACATGGCTTATTTCACCATTTAACATACGTTAAGGATAATTAAGAAAGCATTCGGCATCTCAACAAAAAAGCCTCTCCCGAGGGAAAGGCTTGTATAAAATCATAAATCCGAAATTATAAATCCGAAATTAATTCGCCATTTGCTTACGAATAATATTCAACGCACCACCGGCTTTGAACCATTCTATCTGCTGTGCATTGTAGGTATGGTTTACCGGGAATGATTCTATAGAACCATCCTTATGATGCAGCATTACTATTAGTTGTCTGCCGGGAGCGAAAGTAGTAAGGCCGGTGATATCGATGGTGTCGTCTTCCTGAATTTTATCATAATCAGCCGGGTCAGCAAAGGTGATGCCCAGCATACCTTGTTTCTTCAGGTTGGTTTCGTGGATACGGGCAAATGATTTTACCAGTATGGCACGCACACCCAAATGACGCGGCTCCATAGCAGCGTGCTCACGTGAAGAGCCTTCGCCATAGTTCTCGTCGCCTACAACGATAGTACCGATGCCATGCGCCTTATAATCGCGCTGAGTGGCAGGTACCGGGCCGTATTCGCCGGTCAATTCGTTTTTTACACTATCAGCCGTTCCGTTAAAGTAGTTAATAGCACCGATCAGCATATTATTGGAAATATTATCCAAATGCCCGCGGAACTTCAACCACGGACCAGCCATCGAAATGTGATCAGTAGTACATTTACCTTTAGCTTTGATTAATAATTTCAAACCGGTAATATCAGTACCTTCCCACGCAGCAAACGGATCAAGCAGTTGTAAACGTGCTGATTTCGGATCGACCTTCACTTCTACTTTGCTGCCGTCTTCTGCAGGTGCCTGGTATCCGGCATCTTCTACCGCATAACCTTTTACCGGCATTTCTATGCCCAATGGTTCGTCCAGTTTTACCTGTTCGCCTTGCTCGTTAGTCAGCGTATCGGTTAGAGGGTTAAAAGTTAAATCACCTGCAATAGCAAATGCTGTTACGATCTCTGGCGATGCCACAAATGCGTGGGTATTGGGGTTACCATCCTGGCGTTTTGCAAAGTTGCGGTTAAACGATGTGATGATAGAGTTTTTGCGTGTAGGATCGTCTGTATGACGTGCCCATTGACCAATACATGGGCCACAGGCATTAGCCAATACTACTCCGCCCATACTCTCAAACGTACCTAAATAACCATCACGTTCAACAGTATAGCGTACCTGCTCGGAGCCCGGGGTAATGGTAAACTCAGCCTTGGTTTTCAAATGTTTGTCGATAGCCTGTTTAGCGATAGAAGCCGCACGGGTAATATCCTCATAAGATGAGTTGGTGCATGATCCTATCAAACCAACCTCCAAAGTAGCGGGCCAGTTATTTTCTTTTACTGCTGTCGCGAACTTAGAGATCGGCCATGCCAGGTCCGGTGTGAAAGGACCGTTTACATGTGGCTCAAGCTCAGTCAGGTTGATCTCGATCACCTGGTCAAAATATTGTTCAGGGTTAGCGTAGACCTCTGGATCGCCTGTTAAATGTTCCTTGATATTATCAGCCAGGGCAGCAATTTCTTCGCGTTTTGTTCCTCTCAGGTAAATGGCAGCTTTTTCATCATAACCAAAAACCGATGTGGTAGCGCCAATTTCAGCACCCATATTACAAATGGTTCCTTTACCTGTGGCAGAAAGTGATTGTGCACCTTCGCCAAAATATTCTACAATGGCGCCTGTACCACCTTTTACAGTAAGGATACCGGCTACTTTCAGGATTACGTCTTTAGCAGATGTCCAGCCGGATAATTTACCGGTTAGTTTTACACCGATCAGTTTAGGGAATTTAAGTTCCCATGGTAAGCCGGCCATCACGTCGCAGGCATCAGCCCCGCCAACACCAATTGCGATCATACCCAAACCGCCTGCATTAGGCGTATGCGAATCGGTACCGATCATCATACCACCCGGAAAAGCATAGTTCTCCAACACAACCTGGTGAATAATACCAGCCCCCGGTTTCCAGAAACCGATACCGTATTTATCAGATACCGATGCCAGGAAATCATAAACTTCTTTATTAATGTCTTTTGCAGTGCTTAAGTCTACATCAGCGCCAATTTTGGCTTGTATCAGGTGGTCGCAATGCACGGTAGATGGCACAGCCACTTTTGGTCGGCCCGCCTGCATAAACTGCAACAGGGCCATCTGCGCGGTAGCATCCTGCATGGCCACACGGTCTGGTGCAAAATCAACATAATCCACTCCACGGCCAAATGCTTTGCGGGCATCGCCTTCAGAAAGGTGGGCGTACAGTATTTTTTCGGTTAGTGTAAGGGGTTTGCCGGTCGCTTTACGGGCAGCAGCCACGCGGGTGCTGTAGCGATCGTAAACCTTTTTGATCATATCTAAATCAAAAGCCATTGTATTGATTTTTTGGGTAAAAAGTAAACGAATACGGAATGAAAGCTCATAACTGAGTCAATGCCGCGAATTTATGAAAATTACAGGTAAATGGTGTCAGTAATTTGTTTAAATGTTATTTGGAGATGTTCTAAATAGATTGATTGGGTTAAGTGGTTGATTAAGTTGGATTGGGTTAAGTGATTTTATTATAAAAATCGTCCGCTTGCGTACGAAAACCGTACGTTATCGTACAGTTGACGAAAATTATTAAATTTTAATTACCTGATTATAAGCATTTTAATTTATGGGTATCAATTTTGGCATAGCCCTGTAAAATGAACAACAATTAATTCGACATTAAAATATTAATACAATGAAAAAGTCAATTTTAACCCTCGCAATCGCATTATCATCGGTTCTTGGTATAAGTCAGGCAGCATTGGCTGCAAATAAAGGTCACGATGAAGTTACAGTTTTAACCGACATCCGCCACATCAGCAAAATAGAGGTACACGGGAACATTGAACTGTACCTATCGGACGGTATAACCGACAATGTAAAAGTTTACAACAGCTACTATTCAGAAAACGCATTGGTACAAAACCAAAATGGCGTATTGAAGATATCCTCCTACAAAGCAGAAAAGCTGGTAGTTTGGATAACCGTAAGCAACCTGAGCGACCTGGCTGTTTATGACAATGCACAGGTAAAATCTTTCGGCAAGTTATCGGCCCTTGAGTTAAACGTTAACCTGTACAATGATGCTTCGGCCCAATTAAACATGGATGCTTATGCCGTGAGCATGAAATTGAACGATCACGCCAAAGCCGACCTTGAAGGCACCATAGCAGAAGCTCAATTTGGTTATGATTATTCAACATCATTAAACATCACTAACCTGTGCAGTGAGCACCTTGTTAAAAAAGCAAATTCAAACTATCCGGCTAATTCAGTAGTAGAATTATAATTATTGCCTACCTATTCGCTTCATCAATTTTATTTCGTCCTTGCTGTCGGTCAAATCAGATGGCAAGGATTTTTTATTCCAATTCCCTTTTATTTCAAAAACAATCTGGCAGCTAAAAGTATTATCAAAGTCCAGAATAACCATCCTACTATTAAATATTTCCAATATAATCGCCAACTATTACTATCGCCTTTTGATAAATATTTATTTGCAAAAATAGCTTGTATGGGTATAAAAAATGGGAAGACAATTATTCTTATTTTTTCTCCTGTACCTAATGTAACACTCTTAGCGGGTATAATTTTTTCATACTCCAAAGTGAGTTGATCAATATGATCTTGTGAAAAGTTTCGTCTTTTTAATTCCAAATTCACCTTCTCTCTAAGCTCAAGATCTAATTCAGAATTCATCATAAGAGAATATATCTGAAAATCAGAAAGGTCATCTAATGCCATGTTTAAAGATAAAATCTTTTATCTAAATATTAATATCCTCTTTAAAGCGATAAGATACCAAAACTGTACCCTTGCCTACTCCACTCCTCCATCGCCCTTGGCAATACATATTCCAGCCTGTCATACGCTTTTAAACTGTCATGAAACACAATAATCGATCCATTCTCTGTGTGCCTCAATACATTCTGCAAGCAAGCTTCGGGTTCAAGGTTGATGTCGAAATCGCCACTGAGCACATCCCACATAATGATATTTATATCCGGTTTTGCCTTCTTGATAAGCCTGATCTGTGATCTTTTTATCCGTCCATACGGCGGGCGGAACAAATTGGTATGCAGTAATTCGTCAGCTTTAAAGAAATTATCGGCATAAATTTTATCATCTGTTTTCCAGCCTTTCAGATGGTTAAAAGTATGGTTCCCGATACTGTGGCCCGCATTTTTCACCTGTTCAAACACATCGGGATGTTTATTTACATTATCGCCAATGCAGAAAAAAGTAGCCTTTGCATTATATTGCCTTAAAATATTTAAAACAAACGGTGTAACAATCGGTATAGGGCCGTCGTCAAAAGTGAGATAAATGCATCGGTTTTTACGGCTCTTGTTCCATGTTAAGGCAGGATAGAGCTTCTTTAGCAGCCAGGGTGTTTTGACCAGGTACATTTAGACAGACGTAAGATTTTAGAAGAGTTAGTTCATAGTTAATGGTTAATAGTTCATAGAACTATGGCCTAAAATTATTAATAATAACCTAATGTATGGCCAGGAATATTGCCATGAACTATTAACAATGATCCATGAACAGTAATAACCTTATGACAAAATTCATATTTAGATTTAAAAAAGGACTTTTAATAGCTTTCGGCTTTGGACTTTGTGCTTTCAGCTTCACAACCGTCAATGCCCAGCAGGTAATCAGTTTACAAAAAGCCATCGACCTGGCACTCGCAAACAACCTCACCATCAAACAATCGCAAATTACGACAGCTATTGCTACCGAGGATTACAAGCAATCAAAATACAACCAGTTGCCCTCACTAAGTGTTAATCCGCAGGCTTCGTATAATTTTGGACGCAGTCCTAACTTAACTACTTATTCTTATACCAGCCAATCATTCTTGTATGTTAACGGGCAGGCATCAGCGTCATTAACCCTTTTCCAGGGCGGACAGTTGCGCAACCAGATATTACAGAATAAGATAGCCCTGGATGTAGACAAAACAAATACGGCCAAAGTTAAAAATGACCTGCTACTGAACGTAGTTACCGATTACCTGACCATATTAACCGACCAGGACTTGGTAGTAGCCGCCAAACAACAGATCGATCTGGCTAAGATCACCTTAGACAGGGCACAGAAAAACTATGACCAGGGCAATGCCACACGGGCCGATCTTGCACAGGCGAAATCACAGGTATCCACAGCTGAGCTGAACCTGACAACCGCACAAAACCAGGTTGATTTGGCTATACTGATCCTGAAACAATACATGGAAATGGATCCCAATACCGATATCACTGTTGAAAAGCCGGATATTAGTAAACTATCGGATGTTAAAACTATTTATGATGCCGGTGAGGTAATCAAAACAGCTATCAGTGTAAATCCGGATATTAAATTGGCTGAGTTGCAGCAACAAAGTTACGCTCAAGCCATAAAAGTGGCCAAAGGCAGCTATTATCCAACCATATCGCTATTTGGCGGATTAGGCTCAAACTATTCCAGTATATCACAAAATGTAATAGGTAGCGTCAATGTTCAACAACAAATTGGTACTGTACAGGGCACAAACACGCCGGTAATTGGCCAGTTCCAATCACCGGTTTATGCAAGCAATTATCCTCTTGGCAGCCAGCTGAATAATAACCTCAACGAATCTTTTGGTATCAGTATGCAAATACCCATATTCAACCGTTTCACGGCCCGCACCTCTGTGCGGAAGGCGAAGTTAAACTATGAATATGCGCAGCTAAGTACCCAACTGGCCAAAAACACCTTAAGCAAAACCATCATACAGGCTGTGCTTGATCTGCAGGCTGCGGTAAAAAGCTATCAATCGGCCCTGCAAACTTATGAATCAAATAAAGAGGCGTTGAACGTAACCAAGCAACGGTATGACGCTGGTTTTGTAAATACCCTGGATTACAATACCGCTGTTACTAATTATAACAAAGCGCAAAATGATATGATAAATGCAAAGTACACCATGATATTCAGGAGCAAAGTGATTGATTATTACTTAGGCAACCAGATCGTACTTTAACCTAACTGATATTAGAATTTAGAAATTATAAAAATGGGAAAAACTACTAAATATGTTTTAATAGGCCTCGGGGCTTTAGTTGTGATTTATATTGCAGGTAAGGCAGCCGGAATATGGGGCAAACCGCCAAAAACGCAAATCGCTACCGAAAAAGCGGATACACGTGTTGTTAACGAAACCGTGTCTGCAAGCGGAAAGATCAAGGCTCATGTTGAGGTGAAGATCAGTCCCGAAGTATCGGGCGAGGTGGTTGACCTGCCTGTAAAAGAAGGCGACGTGGTTAAAAAAGGGCAATTGCTTTGCCGTATCAGGCCTGATATTTTGCAATCAGATTATGACAGATCGGTAGCTGCCTATAATTCGCAAAAGGCCAGCGTTGGAAACACAACACAGATGCTGAAGCAGGCAGAAGCTACCTATGAGAACCAGGCAGCTATTTATAAGCGCAATAAGGTACTTTTTGAGAATAAAGTATTGACCGCTGCAGAATATGATGCAGCAAAAGCAAGCTATGAAGGCGCAAAAGCTCAGCTTGAAGCAGCCAAACAAAATGTAGCCGGATCAAACTATGGGCTGGCACAATCAGCTGCTTCTGTCAAAGAGTCGCAGGCCAACCTGAATAAAACAACCATCTATTCTCCCGTGGACGGAGTAATATCAAAATTAGCCATACAAAAGGGTGAACGCGTATTAGGTACCCAGCAGTTTGCCGGTACCGAGATTATGACCATATCCGATTTGAACCAGTTGGACGTAAATGTGGATGTGAACGAGAACGATATTAACCGTATTACGCTTGGCGATTCTTCCAAGATCCAGGTAGATGCTTTCCAAAGTAAACTATTTACAGGTGTTGTAACCGAGATAGGAAGCGCTGCCAATGTAGTAGGAACAACGGCCGACCAGGTAACCAACTTCACCGTAAAGGTGAGGATCGATGCAAAATCGTATGTGGCATTATTAAACAAAACAGCTTCTAATCCTTCGCCATTCCGCCCGGGATTAACCGCCACAGTTGATATTCAAACCAACCATGCAAAGGCGCTTACGGTACCTATTCAGTCTGTAACAACACGCCTGGATACAAAAGCTCCGACAACCTCCAATCCGGATAAAGCTGACGACAATACTGATAAGAGCAAAGCAAAGATCATCGCTCCGGCCAAAGAGTTTGTGTTTGTTTACAGCGCTGGTAAAGTAAAGCAGGTAGCTGTAACCACAGGCATCCAGGACGATTCTTATATCCAGATATTATCAGGTTTGAAAGGCGGCGAAGAAGTGGTTTCGGCCCCATACACTGCTATCTCAAAAGCATTGAATGATAAGATGGAAGTAGAGAAAGTAGATAAATCAAAGCTGTTTAGCGGAGATCAGGGTAAGTAAATGTGCGGATGAGAGGATGTGCAAATGTGCAGATTGAGTAAATGAGTAAATTGAATAGAATATTTTGATTGTCCAACAATGAGGTCTATGTAACTACATAGGCCTTTTTTATTTGGTGGGATTTGCATATCTGCACATCCACGCATCTGCACATTAATACAATTTGCACATCTGCACATTAAATTCGCACATTTGCACATCTGCATATTTGCACATAAGGCAAGTACATCAACCAAATGCGTCAACAAAATAATAAGATACTAATAGTCGGCGGGGGCAGCTGGGCTACGGCAAATATTAAAATATTAACGGATAACCCTGTTGAGAAGGAGATTTTTTGGTGGATGCGGAATGAAAAGGCGGTTGAGCACATACAACAATTTGGCCACAACCCCAATTACCTTAGCTCTGTCGAAATCAAGGTACCGGCGCAAAATATTTCAACCGACCTGAAATCATTGATTGCAAAAGCTGATATTATATTACTGAATGTACCTGCCGCTTTTTTAAAGGAAGCACTTAAAGGTATCACAGCTGAAGATTTTGCCGGAAAGAAACTTGTATCTGCTATAAAAGGAATTGTTCCTGACGAGAACCAGATCATCGGCGAATTTTTGAACCAGCGCTATAATATATCTTTTGATGATTTTATGGTGATCAGCGGGCCATGTCATGCTGAGGAAGTTGCTCTTGAGAAATTATCCTACCTCACCATCGCATCCGGTGATACTGAACTGGCCGCCTGTTTTGCAGGAATGCTCAGCACACGTTACATCAGCACAATAGTTTCCGATGATATTTATGGTACCGAATATGCGGCTGTATTAAAAAACATTTATGCTATAGCCAGTGGCATTTGTCATGGCGTTGGTTATGGCGATAATTTCCAGGCAGTTTTGATATCCAACGCTATACGCGAACTGGAGCGGTTTGTAGAAGCCGTGCACCCTATCGACAGGGATATTAAAGAATCTGCTTATCTCGGAGATTTATTGGTTACTGCTTATTCCCAATTCAGCCGTAACCGCACTTTTGGCAATATGATAGGTAAAGGTTATACCGTTACCTCTGCACAACTGGAAATGAACATGATTGCCGAAGGGTATTATGCGGTAAACTGCCTGCACCAGGTGAATAAACAATACAAAGTTTTTATGCCGATTTGCAGCGCCGTTTACAGTATTTTGTACGAGAAAAGAAATCCTGCTTTGGAAATGAAACATTTGGCCGGGCAACTTAGTTAATAGCTTAATTAATTTAATAACTTATAAACCAATGAAAAAGGTATTAGGAACCGCACTGTTTGCTGCGGTATTGTTTGTAGCCGGCCAGGCGCAGGCACAAGAAAAAAAAGACACATCAAGTTTTACCCACAAGGTTAGCAAAACAGCTACAAAAGTTGGCAATAAAACATCAGAACTGGCAGTAAAGGGAGCATCTACTGTTGTCGATAAACAGTACAAAGGAAAATGCGGCCCGCACGGCGAAACGGTTTATATTAATAACCATTCGAAGTACTATTATGTTGATAAAAAGGGGCATAAGGTTTACCTTAAAGAGTCGGAATTGATGGACAAAAAAATGTAATTTTATATTACAAATCATAGGCGCTCCGATCCCTAACGGAGCGCCTGACTATTCCAATGCTATGATAAAGTATGCTTTTATATTGACGAGCAGAAGCATGGGGTTTTGCCTCATGTGTTGTACACTGTTACTATTGGCTTCAGCTTGTTCCAATCCTCCTAAAAGCAAATTGAAAGGCGACTGGAAACTGAAAACCGGCGAGACAACGCTTAAGATCACCGAAAAGAAATTTGCGATGGATAGCGATTTGCAGTATGCAGAGGACTACTTTGTGAAAGGTGATACTATTTTTACTTCATTTGAAGGCAATCAGCCTTACAGTAAGTTTGTTGTGCAAAAACTGGATGAGCACCAACTAAAATTACTTTCGCCCGACTCGACTGTGATGGAATTTACCCGGTAAAAGCAAAAGCCCCTCATCTGGCAATGAGAGGCCTTGCAAACTAAACTAAACCTAAAACTTTTATCTTGAGTGATCGGTGATCACTTTGTTAACTAAATTAAAATCTCCTGCGACGTTCGCCATTTCCTGAACGGTCTTCGCGGCGTTTGCCTGAGAAATCACGGAAACCACCATTAGCTGGCGCTGCTGCTCTTTCTCTATTGAATCCGCCTTCACGATTGCCACCGTCCCTGCGATTACCACCGTCTCTCCTGTCACCACCTTCGCGTCTTTTGTAGTTAGACGCACCACCGCGACTTTCGTTACGGGGAGTATCGCCAGAAATTTCTATTCTTACTTCACGTCCCTGGAAATCAGCACCTTTAAAACCAGATTGTACTTTTTCTACATCGTCGTTAGGCACTTCAAAAAATGAATAAACACCTTTTACATCGATCTTACCTACAGTACGACCGCTTATTTTAGCAGTATTGCAGATATAACCCAGCAGGTCGCCACGGCTGAAACCGTCAACAGAACCTAAGTTGATGAACAAACGGGTAAAGTCTGAACGCATACCTGTGCGGTTAAAGCGATCGCCGGTACCAGTGCTATCCATGCGACGGCTTTCATCAACCGGAGCATTCAGGTCAGGAGCATTTTTATAATAGTCCAGGAACCTGTTAAACTCTAATGAAGCAAAACGTTTGATGATATCTTCTTTGCTCAAATCTTTGAACTCATCCATGATACGAGAGGTATACTGCTCGATCTGTTGTTCGTTCACTTCAACATTATGTACTTTATGTACCAATGCGAACAATTGCTTTTCAACCACATCAAAACCGGTAGGTATGTCCATCTTCACGAAGCGTTTACCTAAAGTTTTTTCTATCTGGCGTATCTTACCTAATTCTTTACCGTTGATGATAGAGATAGATACACCTGTTTTACCGGCACGGGCAGTACGTCCGCTACGGTGAGTGTAATTCTCGATCTCATCAGGTAATGAGTAATTGATAACGTGAGTAACATCATTCACATCAATACCACGTGCAGCAACGTCAGTTGCGATCAACAATTGCAGGCTGCGCTCACGGTAGCGTTTCATTACCTTATCACGCTGTTGCTGCGATAAATCGCCATGCAGTGAATCGGCATTGTAACCGTCTTTAATTAAAGCTTCGGCGATTTCCTGTGTTTCTATTTTAGTACGGCAAAATACAATACCAAATATTTCAGGGTTAAAATCGACGATACGCTTAAAGGCGGCATATTTATCCCGGGCACGTACCACGTAGTATTCGTGCTCAATATTTTCGTTCCCTGTATTTTTTGTGCCCATTGTAAGCTCAAAGGGATCGGTCATGTATTTTTTCGCGATCCTTCTTACTTCAGAAGGCATGGTGGCCGAGAACAGCCAGGTTTTTTTCTCATCGGGTGTGGTAGACAAAATACTGTCAATATCTTCCTGAAAGCCCATATTGAGCATTTCATCAGCTTCGTCCAGTACTACAAAACCTACCTTGCTAAAATCAATCGCTTTACGGTTGATGATATCAAGCATACGCCCCGGTGTAGCGACAACAATTTGCACACCGCGCCTGATCTGGTGCAACTGGTCAGAGATGCTTGCACCGCCATAAACAGCTACAACATGTACGTTGCGCATATTTTTGGCATAATTTTTCAGATCGTTAGTGATCTGTAAACAAAGTTCGCGAGTTGGGCATAAAATAAGCGCCTGCGGATGATTTTCTTCGAAATCAAGTAGTTCTAATAACGGCAGTCCAAAAGCAGCTGTTTTACCGGTCCCGGTTTGGGCTAATCCGACAAAATCGTTGCTGCCCGTTAACAATACCGGAATCGACTGTTCCTGGATTGGAGTGGGGTTTTCGAACCCTAACTCAGAGATGGCATTAACAATATCATGACGGATTCCCAGTTGAATAAATGGGTTCATGAATTAAAATAACGAATCTGGCAACATCGCCAAATCGGGCGCAAAGGTAGGGATTATTATTTGCAATTCAAATGCACAGAAAAGAAATAGGGAAAATGACAAATTTGCTATAAATCCTGTACAGTTTCAGGATCACTTTTTTTTTCCCGATAAGATAACAACAATCCAATAACCCCCGCCGTAACACACATATCAGCCACATTGAAAATTCCCGTACGGAAGTTGCTGATACCTACATTCATAAAGTCGGTTACATGGCGGTCGAACAAAAGCCGGTCAATGATATTGCCTAATCCTCCGGCGATGATTAATGAGAATGAAAGCAGTTTGAGTGCACTAAAGTCGCCTATTTTTCTGATCACATAAGCAGATAGTAGAAGCAGGAATACTAACGGAAAAACGCTTAGCAGCCAAAAGCTTACCGGTTTAGATAGCTGATCGCCAATGCTTAATGCGGCACCGGTATTCTCAACATACTCCAGCCTAACTGTATTATGTAAATAAGATATGGGAGCATGAAACATCAGGTGCTCCTTTGCCAGGTTCTTGGTGATCCTATCGCAGCCGATGAACAGCAACGACATGAGACAAAACAACAATACTTTCAACCAGTTCTTCATCAATTCAATCCTTTATTCGTGTTTTACCTCAACCTGTCTGCAGATTTTACCAGTTTCTCATCCCGCTGTATGGCTTTGGCAGCTAATAACACCAAAACAATGCTTACAGAGCTTAACAACGCGCCGATCCCGAAATTATTGGTATCCAAAGTTGCTCCGCCTGTGTATGATTTTACGGTTTGGGCCACCCAAAAACTATAGCCGAATATCATCAGGATATACACATAGCACAGCATTACCTGTTGTTTGCGGTTTTTATACAAGAATATAAGGACAAGCGGTATGATGGCTACAATAGCAGTTGCGGCAATAAGCGCAATAAAGCTGTCGGTATGCGCCTGTACACCGTTCGCATCCTGGAAAATACCGGTTACTTTTATGGTAGACGGCACCCCGGCTACATAAACATTATGTACTAAAGGGAACAGGAAAAGAGCGAAAATAACCAGGCTGGCAAGCAGTAACCAGACACTTTGTATACGTTGAAGCATTTTTATCTGAATAAATTGACAACAAAGATAAAATTGTTTGAACCAAAAATCAGATTCCTCGCTAAAAACATGACTTTCAAATCGTAAATCAAAATTCTAAACGGCGAAGCCCTCTTGAGTGCCTTAAAATAACAAAACATAGACGAAAAAATCATAAATCAAAATTTACCTTTGCTCCGTGTCCGAAAAACAACGCTATTTTATTGAACTGGCTTATGATGGTACCGATTATCATGGCTGGCAGGTGCAGCCCAATGCGGTCACTGTTCAGGAAGTATTGAACGAAGCACTTTACACTATTTTGCGCGAACCAGTTGAAACCACAGGTTGCGGGCGTACAGATACCGGCGTACATGCGAGAGAATTCTTTGCACATTTCGATAGTTTGTCATTGGTCACTGGTCATTTGTCATTGGTGAAAATTACAGATAGTTTAAATGCGATATTGCCAAAGACTATCGCTGTAAAACGTATTATACCGGTTGATGCAGAAGCGCATGCCAGGTTTGATGCAGAGTCCCGCTCGTATGAGTATCATGTGCATTTTGAGAAAGATCCGTTCAAGATCAATCATTCCTGGCAACTGCGCGATAAACCGGATATTGCCCTGATGAACGCAGCGGCAAAGATTATCATGGAGCATACCGATTTTAGTTGTTTCAGTAAATCGAACACGCAAACCTTTACCAATAATTGTAAAATAACCAGGGCCGAATGGGTTTACAGTGGGCATTGCCTGGTGTTCCATATCTCGGCCGATCGCTTTTTGAGGAACATGGTGAGGGCAATAGTTGGAACATTAATGCTGGTTGGCCGTAAAGAGATCAAACCCGAAAATGTGCGGGCGATTATAGAAAGTAAGAACCGCAGCAATGCCGGAACATCAGTACCTGCATGCGGATTGTATTTAACGGAAGTAAAATATACATATTTGTAATATCGAATTGAGATTTGAGTCAAATCAATAATTCATTAATTTAGTCATTCAATAAATGTCTAACGTAACCGGGAAAGCACTTGATTGGAACCTCTTAGGCAGGGTGATGCACTATGTAAAACCTTACAGGCGCACATTTATCATAGCCGCCTTTCTGACTGTTTTCCTGGCGGGCGGTGCCATAGTACAACCCATCCTGATGCAATTGACGTTGGACAAATATATTTTGGGCAATAATTACAACGGACTTGTTTTGATGGTTGGGCTGATGATAGCCCAATTGGTCGTACAAACAATCGTGCAATATTACCAGACCTATTCTACCAACTCACTTGGGCAGTCAGTAATACGTGATTTGCGCAAGGACGTCTTCAACCATATCATGAGCCTGCGGTTAAAATATTTCGATCGTACGCCAATCGGTATGCTCATTACCCGTACCGTATCCGACCTGGAAACCATTGCCGATATTTTCTCTGAAGGTTTAATATCTATAGTAGGCGACTTGCTATTGGTGCTGGCTATTATTATTTTGATGATGATAAGCGACTGGAAACTGGCACTTATTACCCTTATTCCAATGCCCTTCCTGATGCTATCGACCTATGTGTTTAAGGAGGCTATCAAATCATCCTTCCAGGAAGTTCGTACACAGGTGGCCCATCTGAATACTTTTTTAGCTGAACATATTTCCGGGATCAGCATTATCCAGTACTTCTCACGTGAGGACCAGGAAATGCGCAAATTCAAATCGGTGAATATGAAATACCGTGATGCCAATATCCGCTCCAACTGGTATTATTCTATTTTCTTCCCTGTGGTTGAGATATTATTTGCTGTTTGCATGGCACTGTTGGTTTGGTACGGCTGTAAACGAATATTAACCGATGGTCAGTTATCCAGCCTGGGCACTCATGATCACCCGGTTACTCCCGGCATGATACTGCAGTTTATTGTGTTGCTAAACTTGCTGTTCAGGCCGATAAGGCAATTGGCCGATAAATTCAATACCCTGCAAATGGGGATGGTAGGCGCCGACCGCATTTTTAAGGTGCTGGATACCGATGAAGTTGCTGTAAACACCGGAACACTAAAGCCCACTACGCTGCGTGGTGAGATCGACTTTGATAAAGTATGGTTTGCTTATAATGACGAGAACTGGGTATTGAAGAATATCAGCTTCCACGTTAATCCCGGCGAAACGCTGGCTTTGGTAGGCGCTACAGGCGCAGGAAAATCATCAACTATCAATATCCTGAACCGTTTTTACGAAATTGGACAGGGAACAGCAAAGGTAGACGGGATTGATATAAGAGAATATGACGTAGCTTATTTGCGTTCGCAGATAGCAACCGTGATACAGGATGTTTTCCTGTTTACAGATACCATCGCCAATAATATCAGCCTAAATAACCCCACCATCACCCGCGAGCAGATCATCGCGGCAGCAAAAGATGTTGGGGCACATGAGTTTATTGAAAGATTACCCGGCGGGTACGATTATAATGTAATGGAGCGCGGCTCTACCCTATCGTCAGGACAGGCGCAATTGATATCCTTTATCCGCGCATTGGTTTATGACCCAGCTATTTTGGTATTGGATGAGGCCACTTCATCAGTAGATACGGAGACTGAACTGCTCATCCAAAATGCCATTAATAAACTTATGCAGGGACGTACGGCCATTGTCATTGCTCACCGCTTATCTACTATACAAAATGCTGATAAGATCATCGTATTGGATCATGGCGAGATCAAAGAAATGGGCACTCACCAGGAACTGCTGAAAATCGAACACGGCTATTATCGTAAGCTTTATGATCTGCAGTTTAATTCGGCCGGGATAGTGAAGTCGTAAACTTTTAATAACATTTAGTAACATAGTAACAGGTGTTACCATTGTTACTATGTTACCATTTGTTACTAAGTTTTTATTTTCGCTCAAACCAGATATTCTTAGGTCTTCCGCCTGATAATTTAAACCCTGTTATTTTACCTTCTCCATTGCGGACAAATACAATTGAACCAATACCACTGCTAAACTGATCTTTTATAGCCAGATCAGTATCAAGGGCAACATCACCCAGGCGTATGTGATAAATATTAAGCTTATTATTATTCAATGTAATTTTATAGTCTGTCTCCAGTTCTTCGCTGTGATAGCCACCGGTGTAATCTTTTAACTGATCTGCTGTAACAGTAATCGGTGTAATTCTTTTAGCTATGATATTGCGGTATTTAGTTGTATTAGCTTTATCCTTTATATCCCTGAAAGTAAACGATGAGCCATACCCCTGCACCCAAAACACGGTATCCGATTTTGCAGCCGTCGGAAACTTATCCTCACCATTAGCCTGCACCATTAAATTGCCATTCTTAATAGTAAAGGTCACATACCAGGCAGTGCCTAATTGATAACTACCTGTATACTTCTGTAGCTGTCCTTCATTTACTTTTATCGTAGGTACAGTTTGCAGGTCTTCTTTTGCCGGGCCACCTTTCAGCTTGTTATTCAAAAACACTTTTGTTATACCCGAAGCTTTGGCATCAACATCAAAATCAGCAGCATTACTTAATAAAATAATGGAAAGCTTTTCATCAGGATAATTTTTAATCAGCGTGCGGTATCCAGCCCAACCACCATCATGCGAAATACTACGTATCCCATGATCATAATCATCAATAAACAGGCCATAAGCATACGTATTTTTTGAATTAGTAGTCAAAACATCCGTTTGTATCATCCGCTCAATCACCGGATCTCTCGACTCCAATGCCTGTTGAAAATGAATAACCCATTTACTCAGGTCCTCTACCGAAGTATAAATAGAACTTGAACCGTAAGCGATGAGTGCATCATTGATCTTCCCCGCCCCCTCACCGTTCCCATAATAAGAAGTAGCTAAATGTTTAACTACTTTCTGATGATTGTCCATCACGATAGAAGAATTCATGTTTAACGGGATAAAGATATTCTCTTTAACCCATTGAGGGAACGGCTTGCCTGCCACCTTCTCAACTATTACTGCCAATAAATTATATCCTGTATTTGAATAAGAGAATTTAGAGCCCGGTTCAAAATCTAAATCCTTTTGATGCTTCACCATGCGCATAATATCCTCAAACAAAAAATCCTCGTCCCAGCGCCAGCCTGCAACATTGAGCGACATGGGCCAGTCTCTTATACCGCTGGTATGGTGTATCAGGTTATGAATGGTGATTTTTTGAGCGTACTGCGGAACATCAGGCAAATACTTATGGATATCATCATCTTCGGATATTTTACCTTGCTGTATTAATGTAGAAATAGCATATCCTGTGAACTGCTTGGATACCGATGCTATATCAAAAACAGAAGTTGGGGTAATGGGTGCATCGTATTCCAGGTTGGCCATGCCATATCCTTTTTCAAATATCACCTGCTGATTTTTAACGACCAGTACGGCGACACCGGGACCCGTTTTGGTATCGTAATTTTTAAAGACTGAATCGATATTTTTTTGAATTAGATCAGGTTTATTTTGAGCAATGGAAAATAAACTGCATAAAAGCAACAGCGAGGTAAGATGTATCTTCATGATCAGTAATTTATTTTGAATGAATGAAGATAAGACCTTTGATTTTCAAAATCGTTGCATTGGATGAAAGTTTTAAGTTGCACTAAATCATCACACACATATTAGAATTCGTTAATTTTTGTTAAAATTTAGTTAAGCCGAACCACTTGGGAATAATAATAACAGATAAAGTTTTACCTTTAGTGGCAGGTTTGTTATTTTCGCAGGATTAGTATAGAAATTCTAATATCTCATATCTAATTTCATCTATGGAAGAATTTGAAGCAAGCGAATCATCAAAAAAAACGAAGACCATTTACATTTCTACCGTTTTCGGCATTGCGATGGTGTTGCTTATGATCGGTTTGCTTGGCCTTTTACTGGTTGATGCCAATAATCTTTCGCGCTATGTGAAGGAAAATATCGTGCTCAACATTTTTGTTGACGAAGGCGCCCACGAAACTGATGTACTTCAGTTGCAAAAACAACTGGACGCCAACCCGATAGTAAAACAAACCCAGTATGTGAGCAAAGAACTGGCTGCACGTAATCTGCAAAAGGATCTGGGTGAAGATTTCGTAAAGTTCTTAGGCTATAACCCGCTATCCCAATCGCTTGACGTATACCTGAAAGCAGATTACGCCAATAACACTGATATCGAGAAATTCAAAGCTGAATTGCTTAAGAACCCCCTGATAAAGGAAGTAAAATACCAGCAATCTTTAGTTGACCAGATGAACCAGAACCTGACCTCCATCAGCCTGATCATTCTTGGCTTTGCAGCTATATTTGTACTGCTTTCGGTAGCATTGATAAATAATACCATTCGCCTGGCTATTTACTCGCAGCGGTTCCTGATCAAATCCATGCAGTTGGTGGGTGCTACAAAAAACTTTATCCGCAAACCATTTATCTTGTACGGCATCTGGCATGGTATTTTGGGTGCATTGATTGCCATTATTATTTTGATGGGCGCATTATACCTGGCCCAAAAACAAATACCAGACCTGGTGATATTACAAAATTTCACCGAGTTCGGTATAGTATTCGCCATCGTGATAGGCCTGGGTATTTTCATTTCAGGTTTCAGCACATTCCTGGCAGTGAACAAATATTTACGTTTAAAAATTTACAACCTCTACAGGTAAAAAATCAATAATTCATTAATTCGATCATTCAATAAATAAAAAACATACATGGCACAAATTCAAACAAAGCCAACAAGCCCGGTAAAAACTTCTTCATCGGCAAAAGAAGGTAACCTAACCCCGGTAAAATTCGTCTTCGATAAAAGCAATTATCGTTTCTTCATCATCGCTATTGCAGTAGTTGCCTTTGGATTCATATTAATGTCTGGCACTACAGACATTTATAGCACCACCAAAATTGTGATAGCCCCTGTTGTCGTTTTAGCAGGATTTGCAATTGGTTTCTACGCTATATTGAAAAAACCTTCTGTAAAGGCTTAGTTGATTGGGTTAAGTGGTTGGTTGAGTTGAATAGGTTTTATAGCGACAACTCAATCAACATAATCCAACTTAATCAACTCAATCTAACTTATTCAACTTAACAAACTCAATACAACTACCCCTCATGAACATCATTCACGCTATCGTCCTTGCAATCATCGAAGGGCTGACAGAATTTTTACCGGTATCATCAACCGGGCACATGGTTGTTGCCAGCTCCTTAATGGGCATCAGCAAAGATGAATTTGTAAAGCTATTCGAGGTGGTTATCCAATTGGGCGCCATACTTGCTGTTGTGGTATTATACTTCAAACGCTTTTTTAAGTCGGTTGATTTTTATCTCAAATTGGTTATTGGCGTCATCCCGGCAGTAGTTTTAGGGCTGTTGCTAAAAAAGCACATCGATGTATGGTTAGAAAATCCGTTGATAGTAGCGGTTTCGTTCGTTGTAGGCGGTATTATTTTATTGTTCGTCGACAATTGGTTCAATAACCCGACTATCCTTGAAGAAAAAAAGATCAACCATATTACAGCCTTGAAAATAGGTTTCTTTCAGTGCCTGGCCATGATACCCGGCGTTTCGCGTTCGGCCGCATCTATCGTAGGCGGGATGTCGCAAAAACTGAGTCGTACGGCTGCTGCCGAGTTTTCATTCTTTTTAGCCGTGCCGACAATGTTCGGTGCAACAATAAAAGACCTTTGGGACTTTAAAAAGAAGGGTCTTTTTGATACTCCCGATTTTCATCAGGATGTTAAATTTCTGCTTATCGGCAGCGTGGTGGCCTTTATAGTGGCTATGCTGGCCATTAAAACATTTATTACATTTTTAGAAAAACGAGGGTTCAAAATTTTCGGCTGGTACCGCATCCTGGCAGGCATCGTGATTATAATCCTATACTTTACGGGTAATGCATTGCATACCGCCTAAGTTGTCTGAACCACAGAATAAACAGATTAAAGGATTACACTGATTTATAATTTATAGCGATGAGTTTAAAACTCATCGCTATTTTTTGTCTGAAAGTCTGCAAATCTTATAGAAGTTTTTATATTTATTACATGGCTTTGTTAGATGTATTAAACGGAAATTATTCTTTGGAAGCATTTAATTCTAAAGACAGCATCATTTCTTTATTAAATGAAAGAATTGATAATGCTAAAAAGCACAGTAGCTGGCTCTCGTTTGACCCCATTAATTATAAAAAATTCGTACTTGAAGGAGATACAGTTACAATTAATCGTATTCCTACCATGTTTGCTCCATACAGAGGTTACGGAACTATAAAAATCAAATTCAGGGCTGATAAAAATAGAACTTTGATTAACGCTATAATGATTCCTTACGGTAACATCAAGGAGGTGGTCTTTGGGTTTTGCTTAATTTTTCTAGTATTATTTAGTGTTTTCACTTGGCTGACAACCTATGGTTCATCCAGATACACGTTAATTGCATTCGCGTGGATAGGCCTTTTGGGCTTCCAATTTTTGGGAATAACTTATTATAAATATAGTTTAAAAGCCTACTTTAAAAAGGTACTTGAAGACTTGAGTATAAAAGAAATTTAAAATCTATCTCATCCTGAATATTACCTTTGCGCAAAATTCACTAATTGAAAAGAACTTTCACCAACATAGAGGAATTCGCCGAAGGCCAGTTATTGCTGGTGAACAAACCCTACAAGTGGACCAGCTTTGATGTAGTGGGCAAAATCCGCAATGCTTTTAAACCGCTCAAATTAAAAGTTGGACATGCAGGTACGCTTGATCCATTAGCAACCGGGTTGTTAATTATTTGTACGGGTAAAATGACCAAGCAGATAGATACCTTCCAGGCTGAAGAAAAAGAGTATACCGGGACAATGGTGTTAGGCGCCGTTACTCCTACTTATGATCTGGAAAGCGAACCCGAACTACAATTCGCAACCGATCATATTACCCCTGAACAAATCCATGAAGCCTGTAAACAATTTATTGGCGATATACAACAATACCCTCCGGCACATTCGGCTATAAAGGTTGATGGTGAACGGTTGTATGAAAAAGCACGTCGCGGTGAAGAAGTTGAGTTGAGATTGCGCAATGTAACCATCTCTGAATTTGAAATAACTCGGGTCGAATTGCCGGAGCTTGATTTCAGGGTAATATGCAGCAAGGGGACTTATATCCGCTCATTGGTGAATGATTTTGGCAAGGCACTGAATAATGGCGCTTACCTGTCACGACTGAGAAGGACACGGAGCGGTAATTTTATGATCGGGGATGCATGGGAAGTGATGGAGATCGTAAATGTCATAAGAGAACTGAAAGCAACAGTTGAATGATTTTGAAATATTAAACAAATGCTCATTTCAATACGACGAAGTTTTGGCTAAAGCCGTGTCAATCTACTCCTGGTAAGCCGTTGGCTAAAGCCCAACGGCAATGAATTGAAAACAAGCCAAATAGGCGTAAAATCATTGCCGTCTCATTTATGGGACGGTAATAATGGCAAATAATTAACTGGCTTTAGTCTAAATTAGCGATAGACATTAAAGGTGGTTCAAGGAATTCTAAATAAGCAATGAAAATCTACCATAATATTGACGAGTTTGTTCCTGTTAAAAATGCGGTAGTTACTATCGGCACTTTCGACGGTGTACATCTGGGCCATCGCAAAATCATCGAACGCGTTAAGCAACTAGCCAAAGACTCGAACGGAGAAACAGTGATACTCACGTTCTTTCCTCATCCTCGCATGATTATACATCCGGAGGATCAAAGTCTGAAAATAATCAATACGATGGATGAAAAGGCTCGCTTACTCGAGCAGTTAGGTGTTGACCATTTAATCATCACTCCTTTCACCAGGGATTTTTCAAACCAGACAGCCGAGGAATATATCCGCGATATATTGGTGAATAAGATTGGCACTAAAAAGATCGTGATCGGCTATGACCACCGTTTTGGGAAAGACAGGCAGGGCGGACTGGCGGAATTGCAGCAACTGGCAACAGTTTATAAGTATGAGGTGGTGGAAATACCCGAACAGGATATTCATGATGTGGCCGTCAGTTCCACACGTATTCGTCATGCGTTATTGAATGACGAGATTGAACTGGCTAATGAATTTTTGGGATATCCTTTTTCTATCAGCGGCAAAGTAAACCGTGGTGACCAGATAGGCAGGACTATTGGCTACCCAACTGCAAATATCCTGATAGATGAGACCTATAAGCTGATACCCGGCGATGGTATATTCGCTGTAAAAGTTTGGCTTGATGATAAAGAGCATAAAGGCATGGGGTATATCGGGCACCGTCCTACCATCAACGGCATGACCAGGAATATCGAGGTAAATATTTTTGATTTCAACCACGACATCTACTCACAACCAATCCGCATGGAGTTTTTACACTTTGTACGGGGGGATATCAAATTCACTTCATTGGAAGATTTAACCGTACAACTGGGAAAAGATAAGGAAGCAGTGATGGCTTTGTTGAACAAATGATCAGAGCATAATACCTAGTGCCTGAATACATGCAGATAAAGCTGCTTCACAATGTGGTACGCCGAAAAAGAAAAAAACAAAATAGCTATCCCGGTATTAATGGTCCGGTTACTCAGATCCAGCTTATCCCTTACATACCTGGCTGATTTGGCGTAAATAAACAGACACAGGAACGCACCTGCCGCGGATCCTACACTGAAAATCGCGAGTGGCCATCTGCCTGTTTCTATCCATTCGTGAGTAATCAAATAGGTACCGGTGATCATCCAGAAAGGTATCTGCACCGGGTTCAAAAATCCTAATAATATACCATAGGTGATACTATCCCGGCTTGAATTCTTTGATTCTTTTGGCGCTTTTTTACGGTGCATCCATGTAATTACTCCCATCGTACCAAACAGCGCCACCATCACCCAATCAATTGCCGTATCCAGGTGCACCTGCTGCGACAGCCAATCGGCAGCATTCATTATAAAATAAGTAAAGAAAAATTCGACGCAGGAAAAGGCGATAATAAATTGCAGCGCCTGTTTCAAACCCCGGTTGATGGTGATCTGCACCAATGCCAGGTTGATGTTTCCCGGTGGTATGTACCCAATAAAGTTGGCGATAAGGCCTATAAAAAAGGTCAAAAATATCATCGGGACTAAAATACAATTTTTAATGTGCAGATGAGAAAATATGCAGATGTGCAAATTATAGATGTGCAGATGCGGAAATATGCGAATGTGCAAATGTGAGGATGTGCAAATGGGAGGGATATGCGTGCAATTTTTATTGTATGTCAGCTATTTCATTTGCACATTTGCACATCTGCATATTTGCACATCACAAAATAATGTCGTCTAAAAAGATCATATCCCTGCTTCCCGCCGCTACCGAAATTGTTTGTGCCCTGGGGCTTGAAAAAAGCCTGGTTGGCCGCTCGCATGAATGCGATTTTCCACCATCGGTAAAAGTTCTGCCGATATGCTCAGAGGCAAATTTTCCTGATAATTTAA